>QWCE01000343.1_pt1 | contig 296860 bp, 226 predicted proteins | sample 1972531 | NCBI WGS metagenome assembly QWCE01 (sample SAMN09866716, study PRJNA288562) | Human gut metagenome isolate term4_stool, whole genome shotgun sequencing... | reverse complement strand
GGCACGTGCCAGCGGTGAATCATGAAAAAGGGTATTGAAGCGCTCTTCCGTCATAGAGAGCCACTCGTCGCGGTCGAGCCCCGCCAAAGGCTTGCTTAGATTATGGATCGGAGCGATGCATGGGACAGCAGGAGCATCCGTGGCAGGAGTTTTTCTTACCGGATCGTTTGCCAAAAACGAAGAATAGCCTGCGGATAATCGCCAAGATCGTTATGCCCACAATAACGGCAACAAGTATCATTTGTAGCTCAGTGTTCATTTCTTTCTATCCTAAACGCAACTTGCTATTACTCGATTGTTGCTCTAACTGCAGCGCACTTTGGCCTCTATGTAGCTCAGTGTTCATTTGCTTCTATCCTAAACGCAACATGTTCTTACAGGTTGTTGCTCTAACTGCAACGCACTTTGGCCTCCATGTAGCTCAGTGTTCATTTCTTTCTATCCTAAACGCAGCTTGTCATTAAGCGGTTTTTGCTCTATACGTAGCTTTGAGTTGATTTGTTTCTACCCTAATCCCAGCAACAATCCGCACTGATAGACCACAAAAGCAACGATCCAAGCGAGCAGGCAAGTGTACACAATGGTGAGTAAGCCCCACTTTCGGCTACCGGATTCGCGCCCAATTGCTACAATAGTAGCGATGCAAGGGAAGTACAGCAACACGAAAAGCATAAAGGAAACCGCTACGAGTGGGGTAAAAGTAGGCTCACCCGTGGAATTGCGATCGTTCTTCAGCTTTTCCGATAGGCGATACTCAGCTTCGTCGCTGTCCGCCTCCTGACCGGTATAAAGTACGCCAAGAGTGCTTACCACCACTTCCTTAGCCGGTAAACCGCTCACAATGGCAATACTCATCTTCCAATCGAAGCCGAGAGGTTGCATTACCGGCTCGATAGCGCACCCTATTCTGCCCAAATAGGATTGGCGTTGCTGCTCATTACGGAAGGAGGCGCGCAGGTCATCCACCCGTGCATTTTTCTGTTCGGTGGAAAGCGTTTGGCTCGCTTCAACGCGGGCAATCTGCGCTTCCGCTTGTTGTTCGAGGTTGTGACGCGGAAAGTATCCCAAAGCCCAAATAATGATAGAGGCGCCGAGGATGATAGTACCCATCTTTTGCAGATATTCCTTTGACTTCTCCCACATATGAATAAGAAGCGATTTCCACGTGGGGACGCGGTACGGAGGTAGTTCCATCACGAAAGGAACATCTTCTTCCTTGAAGAGCGTTTTACGGAAAATCCGCGCCAAGAGTACCGCTAAAAGGACGCCTACTGCATACAAAGCGAAGAGCACCAGCCCGGCATGATGCGGAAAGAACGCACCCGCCAAGAGCAAATAGATAGGAAGCCGCGCACTGCAGCTCATCAGCGGCGTAACTAGCACAGTGATAAGGCGGCTCTGCGGGCTTTCGATGGTTCTACTTGCCATTACGGCGGGCACATTGCACCCGAAGCCCATAATCAACGGAATAAAGCTTTTTCCGTGCAAGCCCATTCGGTGCATCAGCTTATCCATAATAAAGGAGGCGCGCGCCATATAGCCGGTATCCTCCATAAACGATATAAAGAGATAAAGGATAAGGATTTGCGGCAGGAATACAATAACGCCGCCCACACCGCCAATTACTCCATCCACCAGCAAATCACGGAGTGGACCGGCAGGCATCACATTGGAAATAACACCGCCCAGCCAAGCTACAAATTGCTCAATCCATGACTGCGGATAGGCACCAACCGTAAATGTGGCTTGAAACATTGCCACAATGAATATAATGAAGAGGGGGAATCCCCACCAGCGATGGATGAGCCAGTGATCGATACGATCCGTTTTAGTCCGTTTACTCCGAACAGCGGGGCGATATGTTTCCCGCAATGCGCCTGAAATGAAGCCATATCGCGCATCGGTGATGGCTGTTTCCACATCGCCTCCACCCAACAAATCGCTGCATTTTTCGCGTTCGTATTTAGCTTTCGAAAGTATGAACGCGCCCTTAGGTTCCTTTGAAACCATCCGTTCTACCTCTTTATCGCCCTCCAGCAGCTTAACTGCCACGTAGCGCGATGAGATGGACACGGGCAAACGAAGGTATTGCTCAATGCTATCGCCCAACTCTTTTACGGAAGGCTCTATATTGGTTCCGTACGGAATACGTATATAGCGATCCTCGGAAGCGGGCTTTTGATGTAGTGCAATAGCTGCATCGAAAAGCTCGTCTATACCGCGACCGGTACGGCCTACCGTGGGGATAAGTGGCGTATCCAACAGCATCGCGAGCGTTTGCTCGTCTAAGGTGGCGTTGCTTGCCTCCAGTTCGTCGTGCATATTGAGGGCAACCACCATACGCAGCCCCATTTCCTTAATCTGCATCGTAAGGTAGAGGTTGCGCTCCAGATTGCCGCTATCAATAACATCTATAACGATATCGGGGCGGGTGGCTTCGTCCGTCAAATACTGACGGATGAAAAGTTCCTCCGGACTATAGGGAGAAAGCGAATAGCTGCCGGGAAGATCCACAACCTCAATGGAGTATCCACCATGGCGGAAATGCCCTTTTTGAGCATCTACGGTAACGCCGCTGTAGTTGCCTACACGTTCGTGCGCACCGCTTGCCGCATTGAATATGGATGTTTTACCGCAATTGGGGTTTCCCACCAGTGCTACGCGCAGAAAAGGCCGTTTGCCTCCGTGCGCAGCAACCTCTGTTTGCTTCGGAGCCTTACTACAAGTGGTAGATTCGATGCGAGCCGTCGGCTCATCCGAGGGAGCTTCTTCCCTCACGTCAGGGAGCAATTCCACGTCAATCAGCTCCGCCTCCTTGATCCGCATGGACACATTGTAGCCCATCACCCTAAAATAGAGTGGATCGCGCATAGGTGCTGCCTGCAGGAGGGTTACTTCCTTTCCACGGAGGAAGCCCATTTCGAGAATACGTTTACGAAATGCACCCTTTCCGCCTACAAACAAGATGCGGGCTGTCTGACCAGGTTGTAGTTCCGATAGTTTCATCGCTTGCAAAGATACAAAGCGTTTGCCGCTTTTATCCACGTATTGCCTCAATTGAGCATACCCAATAGTAGGTACTCAAGAGAGGTTATCCGTAAGGGTTACCCCGGTTGCGGCAAATGTATATACCTTCCGAGCAAAAGGTATATACGTATCGTTACATATGTATATACCTATGAACTGAAAGTTATATACCTTTCTACATACTATTAGGTAGATACCTATTCACTTCTACCTAACCGAAACGCTCAAAAAAGCTATCTTTGCCACACGGAAAGGGAAGTTTCAGTAGCAACTCAGCTGTTGTTAGGGACTTTCCATAAGAAGTAAAACGAGATGAACACGTGTAACAAAAAACCCCCGGTTGTATCCTCGCCTGCTCGTTACTACACGAGCGAGACCCCTGTTAGCGACCTTATTTTGGAATGCTACGATATTCTGCTCGTAATGATGCGCTTCGGTATCCCCTTAGGTTTTGGCGATAATGCCACCATCGGCGATGTGAGCAATAAGAATAAGGTACATACGCCAACGCTACTGGCAACCATCAACGTAGTGGCTTACGATGCCGACTATAACGACATTATGCAACACGGCTCTGAGGAGCTGTCGGCTGTCGCCTTGATGGAATATTTGAAGCAAAGCCATCATTACTTTTTGTCGTACCGCTTGCCGTTGCTTCGGAAGGAACTAACGGCTGCCATCAAGGATGGACCGAAGGAAATTACCGTACTGATTATGCGCTTTTTCGATGAATATGTTGAAGAGGTGAAGAAGCATATGGGATACGAAAACAAAACGGTATTTCCTTACGTCGAAAGGATGCTTGAGGGAACCCTCAATACGCATGACGAACACTATAATATAGGGGTTTACGGTCGCCGGCACGATAAGGTTGAGGCAAAAATCAGTGAATTGAAGAATATCCTCATTAAGTACTATCCTGACGGCAAAGGATACGATTTTACTTTTGTGGTACATGAGTTGTTTGAAACTGAGCACGACCTTGCCACGCATAATGCCGTGGAAGACAATCTGTTCATACCGCTCATTTCCCTTTTGGAAGCCCAAAAAGGGGCTTAGCCTGCTATCATGACACGAACTGTCACCAAAATAATGGTTGCCGACCCGATGCCCGTTGTGGCATTGGGATGCGAGGCAATGCTGCGCAGAGCCAACAAGTTCCGCACACAAGTACTGATCAATCCGGAAGCGGATGAGCTTTTGGAAATGATTGAGCTGCACCAACCGGATTTACTGCTTGTTAATCCGTTGATTTGCGGCACAAAATTGGAGGGTAAGCTTCTGCAAGCCGCCGGGAAAGTGCGTTTTGTGGCGCTACTCTACTTTGGGATGCAAAACTTGATGCTTACGGGCTTCAGCACATCCATACCGGTAAACTGCACTGAAGAGGCGCTCATTACTCTAATTGATAGACAATTAGATGTAACGCCTGATAAGAATCCCCAAACCTCTACCCTATCGCCGCGTGAGGAAAACGTAGTTACTTTGGTTGCAAAGGGGTTTACTAATAAGGAAATAGCGGATAAATTATCCCTTTCCATCCACACGGTGGTCACACATCGAAGGAATATTGCCAAAAAGCTCCAAATCCACAGTCCGAGCGGCTTAACCATCTACGCTATTACCAATAATTTGGTCAGCATCGACGAAACCCGATAATCCTGATTCAAACGCTCTTTTCTGCCTTAAATTGGCAAAGCCGGCTCCATAAGCCCATCTCGGTGGTATGTTGAAAAGTCGTTGCCAAAATACTTGACTTTGGGGGTGCGAATGGTGTATCTTTGCACCGCTACGATAACGTATCGGTTTGTTTAACGAGTAGCGCACGCTCGTTGTCGTAACCACTTATACTTCAGCAGGCAATCCCATTGTCGGAAGTATGCTAAACTAACAATTAAACGTACCTTTTATATGGAGCCTTTTGTTCATTTACATGTGCATTCGCACTACTCAACCTTAGACGGACTTTGCACGATTGAGGAAATAATCGACAAAGCTCGGCAAGACGGCATGCGCGGCGTGGCTATTACCGACCACGGCGTTATGTACGGCATCAAATATTTCACGGATAAGGTAAACGATATCAATAAAGATCTGATCGGGCAAATAAGTGAATTGGAAGCGAAAATGGCTGAAAGTGATACAGCCGATACCACTGATCTTCAGGATAAAGTTGCCGAACTTAAAAAGCAACTCTTCATACCTATTATTGGCTGCGAGGTGTATTGCGCCCGACGCTCCCGCCTGCTGAAGGAAAAGGATGTACCCAATCCGTATGCACCCAATAAGTCCATCGACAATTCCGGATGGCATCTCATTCTGCTTGCAAAGAACTACCGTGGATACGAAAACTTAGTGAAGATGGTTTCGCTCTCGTTTACCGAGGGGGAATACTACAAGCCTCGTATCGATAAGGAGCTGTTGGAAAAATATCACGAAGGGATTATTGTATCGAGTGCCTGCATTGCCGGAGAAGTTCCGCAGCACATTTTGGGAAATCGGCTCGATTTGGCGGAAGAGAGCGTCCGCTGGTTCAAAAACATCTTCGGAGATGATTACTATTTGGAAGTACAGCTGCACCAAACCACGCGTAAAGGATACAATCGGCACACCTATCAAAAGCAGCTACTTGTTAATAAGGGAATCTTTGAACTCGCCACAAAATGCGGCGTAAAGGTTATCGCTACCAACGACGTACATTTTCTCAACCGCGACGATGCCGATGTACACAAACGCCTGCTCTGTGTAGGCTTAGGCAAAGAGCTTGCAGATATGGAGGTTACGGAGGATGAGGATAAGGGAATGAGCTATTCGGGAGAAGAGTGGTTTAAGACCCAAGAAGAGATGAACGAAATCTTCAAGGATCATCCCGAAGTACTTTCCAATACTATAGAGATATTGGAAAAGGTGGAGCTCTACTCCATCAATCACGATGCCTTAATGCCGGAATTTGCCATTCCGGAGCCGTTTAAAACGCCGTCCGAGTATCTAAAGCATCTAACAGATGTAGGAGCAGCCGAACGCTACGGCACACCACTGCCCGATGTGGTGCGCGAACGATTGGATTTTGAGCTGGAAACGATTAACCGAATGGGCTTCCCCACCTACTTCCTTGTGGTGTGGGATTTGATAAAAGCGGCTCGCAAGATGGGCGTTTCCATCGGTCCGGGACGTGGATCGGCAGCCGGTAGCGCGGTAGCCTATACGTTGGACATTACCCGAATAGACCCAATTAAGTACGACCTTCTGTTTGAACGTTTCCTCAATCCGGATCGTACCTCTCTACCGGATATCGATATTGATATCGAGGACACCGGACGCGATAAGGTGCTGGAGTACGTAACGGAAAAGTACGGAAAGGAAAAAGTGGCGCATATTGTCACCTTCTCACAGCTGAAAGCAAAGAGTGCTATTCAGGATATGGGACGCATTGAGCAAATGCCGCAACGCGATCGGAACCGAATTTGCAAACTGATTCCGGATAAAATTCCCGGGGTAAAAGTGCTCACCTTAGATGCACTTATAGAAAACATCCCCGAACTCAAGGAAATAGCGGAAAACGGCACCAATTTGGAAAAGCAGGTACTCTCCTATGCAGGACGCGTGGAAAACCGCGTTCGTGGCACCGGAGTACACGCCAGTGGCGTAATTATATCGGCAACGGAACTGAGCAAAGTGGTTCCTTTGGCAACCGCCAAGAAACAACGCTCTACCGATACCTCTGAAAAGGGTGATACCGAAAAGGTTGTGGTTACACAATATCCCGGGGACGTAATCGAATCTACCGGTTTGATTAAAATGGACTTCCTCGGTCTGCAGGGGCTTGCTATCATTAAGGAATCGCTTCGGTTGATTAAGGAAACAACGGGAAAAGATATTGATATTGACCATATTCCATTGGACGACCCCAAAACGTTCGATATCTTTTCCTCCGGTAATACGGTTGCTATCTTTCAGTTCGAATCTCCCGGTATGCAGAAGCATCTGATGGCGCTTAAACCCTCTCGGTTTGAGGACATTATCGCTATGAACGCCTTATACCGACCGGGACCAATGGACAGCATACCGGATTATATCAACCGCCGGCACGGGAAAGCGCAAATTGAATATAACCTGCCCGAAGAAGAGGAGGTTTTGAAAGAAACCTACGGTATTACCGTTTATCAGGAGCAGGTGATGCGCCTTTCGCGCTCTATTGCCGGATTCACGCGTGGCGAAAGTGATAAACTGCGCAAGGGTATGGCCAAGAAAAAGGAGAAAATCCTGGCTGCTTTGGAAACTAAGTTTATGAAAGGCGGTGAGGAAAGGGGGCACTCGGCGGAAACACTAACGCAAATATGGCAAGGATGGAAAAGTTTTGCCCAATACGCCTTTAATAAGAGCCACTCTGCCTGCTACGCTTATGTAGCCTATCAGGAGGCGTACCTCAAAGCGCATTACCCAGCTGAATATATGGCAGGCAACCTTAGCTGTATGCTTCGTAAGGCAGACGAAGTATCAAAGCTGATGAAGGAATGCTGTGCGATGGGGATTAACGTTCTGTCGCCCAGTGTGAATGAATCGCACAATACCTTTAGCGTAACAAAGGATGGGGATATACGTTTCGGTATAGGCGCAATTAAGGGGGTAAGCTCGTCGGCAGTATCCGAAATCATTGAGGAGCGTGTGGCAAATGGTCCGTTTGAAGATGTATATGCGTTCTTTAAAAGGGTACCTATCCGCTCGTTGAACCGAAAGACCATTGAGTGCTTTGTCAAAAGCGGTGCATTTGATTGTTTCGGTGTTGCCCGTGAGGATTATTTTGCCATTATGCCGAATTCTACTGAGACAGACTTCATAGCGGCACTGCTCGCCTATGGGAAAAGCTGTCAGCTGGAAGAAAAAGATAGTAGCGTATCGCTCTTTGGCGATGCCCATCCAATGGAAGTAGCCAAACCACAACCGGCTAAGGGAACTAAGTCCAATCGTTTGGAACAATTATTGGAAGAAAGCAATTTGATTGGGGTCTTTTTGAGCGGAAATCCTCTAGATCCGTACGAATTTATCATCAAGCATTATTGCTCTCACACCACAGAGGATTTGAAATCTCTATCCGAACTTGAGGGAACAAACGTCTGTTTAGCGGGCTACCTATCCGATGTTTCCTCCGGAACATGGCAAAGTGCCAACGGAAATAAGAGCAACGAGTTTACTGACCTCGTGATCAACGACTACGCCGGCAGCTACAAACTTCGCGTTTGGGGGGAAGATACCTTCAAATACAGCGGTTATTTCAAGGAAAATGAATTCCTTTTGCTCAACTTGAGTGTAACCCGCCCCAAATACGATAAGGACAAAAAGGGGGATAAGTTCTTTGTAAATGTAACCGATGTACGCGCACTTTCGAGCATTGCGGATAGTCTTATCAACGAAGTAACCCTTCGTTTTAATCCGGCTATTGTGGATGAAGATTTTGCTGTGGACCTGCATACGGAAGCAACAAAGCACAAAGGGCAATGCGCACTCATATTCAATATGTATAACCCTAAGCTTCATTACTCGCTAAACTTAGCACCCGAAAAGATTCGGATACAGCCTGGATCGTGGCTCTGCCGTATTATTGAAAAGTACGAGCTACAGTGCCAAGTCAAATAGATTCGTTACTTTTGTAGCGATATAAATACCCCTTTCAAAGGGCATAGAACAGAGAAAAAAACAAACAGAATAACCAATTACTACAGATACACTATGGCATTGGAAATTACGGATGCTTCGTACGAAGCAATAATGGCAGAAGGTCTGCCTGTTATCATCGACTTTTGGGCAACTTGGTGTGGTCCTTGTCAAATGGTTGGTCCTATGATAAACGAGTTAGCGGATGAATACGCCGGCAGGATTATTGTGGGCAAAATTGATGTAGATGCTAACAGCGAAATTCCTTCCCAATACGGAGTTCGAAACATTCCTACCATTCTTTTCTTTAATAAGAACGGAGAAGTAGTGAAAAAGCTGGTAGGCGTACAAACGAAGGCGGTACTGAGAGAAGAAGCAGAAAAGCTTCTCTAATAGCAAAACGGTAGTATATCGTAAACGTGCAAAGCACCCTTTTCCGTTGGAATGGGCTCTTTAGAGCGAAGTTCAACGGAGGTGCTTTCTGTTTTGACCGGTTTTAAGGAAAACAATATTACACAAGTAGGAGGAAAATAAATGGAACTAATGAAGCAAATCATAGCACGTGCCAAAGAAGATAAGCAACGCATCGTGCTACCTGAAGGTACAGAGCCGCGAACACTCACCGCTGCCGATAAACTAATTAAGGATGGTGTTGCCTGCCCCATACTGTTAGGGAACAAAACGGAGATTTTGTCCTTGGCAAAAGAGCTTGGTTTGGCAAACATTGAAAAAGCTGAAATAATCAATCCGGCAGAAAGCGACAAACGCGCAAGCTATGTTGATTTGTTGGTCGAACTACGCAAGAGTAAAGGTCTTACCCGTGAAGAAGCCGAAGAGTTAGTAAACAATCCGCTTTACTACGGCTGTTTGATGGTGAAAGCTCACGATGCCGATGGCTTTGTGGCCGGAGCAATTAATTACACAAAGGATGTGCTTCGTCCGGCTCTTCAGATTATCAAAACAAAACCGGGCATTAAATGTGTTAGTGGTGCCTTCCTACTCTTTACAAAGAGCCAGTACGGCGACAACGGATTTGTACTCGTTGCCGATGTAGCGGTTACCCCTCGCCCCAGTGCACAGGAAATGGCTGAAATAGCCATATGCTCCGCTGAAACGGCTCGCGACGTATGTGGCATCGATCCGCGCGTTGCCCTGCTCAGCTACTCCACAATGGGAAGCGGTAAAGGCGATGATGTAGATAAAGTGGTTGAAGCCACCCGCATTGCCAAGGAAATGGCTCCCGATTTAGCTATTGATGGTGAGTTGCAGGCAGACGCTGCTTTGGTTGAAAAGGTAGGTAAGCTGAAAGCGCCCAACAGTAAAGTGGCAGGACGCGCCAACGTGCTGATTTTCCCCTCTTTGGAAGTGGGCAATGTGGCATACAAAATGGTGGAACGACTCGGTGGTGCTACCACTATCGGACCGGTTTTCCAAGGAATGGCTGCCCCGGTTAACGATTTGAGCCGCGGATGTGCTGCGGAAGATATCTATAATCTTATAGCTATGACGGCCAATCAGGCTATCTCGCTCAAAAAGGCTTAAAGCAAATAGAAACTACCCATTGAAACAACCCACAACAAATATGAAGATTTTAGTGCTTAACTGCGGAAGCAGTTCGGTAAAATATAAGCTGATTGATATGCCCCAAGGTACGGTAGTTGCTCAAGGGCAAGTCGAAAAGTTAGGGCTTGAAGGCAGTTTTCTTAAGGTAAAGCTACCTAACGGAGAAAAGGTTATCCTTGAAAGGCCGCTTAAAGAGCACACAGCCGCTATTGACTTCATCCTGCAAACGCTTTTGGGTAAAGAGTACGGTTGCCTTGAAAGCTTGGACGAAATTAGTGCCGTTGGGCATCGGTTGGTTCACGGTGGTGATCGGTACAACAAGAGCGTTCTGATTACTGATAAAGTAATTAGCGACGTAATTGAATTCACTAACCTTGCCCCGTTGCACAACCCAGCTACGCTCAGTGGCGTTCGTGCCGTTACAGAATTACTACCCAAGGCTCCTCAGGTAGGCGTATTTGATACCGCTTTTCAGCAAACCATGCCGGAGTATGTCTATCGCTATGCACTTCCCTACGACTATTGCGCAAAATACGGCATCCGCAAATATGGCTTCCACGGCACCAGTCACCGCTATGTAAGCCGTCGTGCCTGCGAAATAACCGGATTGGATTACAATAAATCCAAAATAGTTACCGCACACATCGGCAACGGAGCTTCAATGAACGCCATTCTAAACGGCAAAGTGCTGGATACATCCCTCGGGATGACCACAATGGAAGGATTGATGATGGGCACACGAAGCGGCTGTTTAGATGCTGGTGCCCTTATTCATCTGGGGAAGGAAGCCGGACTGAGCTACGATGAGCTTTCCGAAGTGATCAACAAAAAGAGCGGTGTGCTCGGAGTAAGCGGAGTTTCCTCCGATATGCGCGAGATAGAAGAAGCTATCAGCCAAGGAAATGAACGCGCCAAGCTCGCACTAAAGATGTACGACTATCAGATTCGTAAATTCTTGGGTGCTTTTGCCGCTGCAATGGGCGGGCTCGATTTGCTTGTCTTCACCGGGGGTGTAGGCGAAAATCAGACCATAACACGCGAAACCGTATGTGATCATATGGAATTTATGGGCATCGAAATCGATAAGAAACATAATGCTGCCGTACACGGAGAGGAAGCTGTAATCAGCACTCCTCAAAGCCGCGTAAAGGTATTGGTTGTTCCTACCGACGAAGAGCTGATGATTGCCACCGATACGTACGAAATCGTACGCTAATAGACACTATTTTTAGGGTACTCTCTACCGCTTTGACCACTTAATTGGTTGCTTAGGGTGGGAGTACCCTATTCTTTTTCTCAAATAACCTCATCCACAATGATTTCGCACTGCTCCTTACTACTTGCCGCGCATTACGAAACGTCCCTTTATCGTCGTCCCCTATCCGGCTGCAAACGACCGGTTGCACAACAAAATATACAACCGATGGCATCCTAATTCAATAAATCCTTTCTTTCCTTAGCAAATAGAATGCACAACGCACTATGGGTTTTTGTAGGTGGTGGCACCGGTGCTTTACTGCGCTACGGAGTATCTGTTTTGGTCAATTGGGTAGGCTGGCACAACACCATTTCCACTCTTTTGGTTAATATACTCGGATCCTTTCTTTTGGGGTGGATATCAGTGAGTTGCACCGGATCTATTCGAACAAACGACACCTTCCGGCTCTTACTCGCCGTGGGGCTATGCGGCGGATTCACTACATTCGGCACTTTCAGTTCCGACATCGTTAACTTACTCCGGAACGGAGCCTGGGCTCAAGCACTCGCCTACGCTTTTTGCTCTGTTCTATTGAGCGTTGCTGCCTTCGGCTGCGCTTTTCTTCTACAATCCCCATCACGTGCGTGACCTCCTGACACGCATTTCTTAATCAGAATCGACCAAGCGTTTCCCCGAATAGATGTATTTGATTCATATCGATTTCGCGTGGCTCTTGCTAACGCGAACGGATGCTTTTCCGCGACATTTATTCTATTTTCTTTCAGCCGAATACCCCTCTCTCCCCAAAGGTATATACCTCTCCATCAAAAGGTATATACCTTTCATTCAATATGTATATACCTTTCATCCAATATGTATATACCTTTCGGGGGATATGAATATCAAAAGCACACAGTAATAAAGTAGAAACGTAATATTTTAGCGACTCTTCATTTGTCGGACCCCCTCTTGCGCACTCATTAGTACCATATGTCACCAAGCATAACAAGCTTGAGAACGAGAGAAATCACCCCCCAAATTGCGCTTTCAAAGGGGTAATACTCTATCTCTAAACTTATAGATTGAGCGCAACTGTAGCGATGTATTCTAATTTGAGCAGAATAAAACGGATATTTGTAAGGCTACCAAAGAGCTACTTTTGCGCCTCCATCAAGGTCAAGCGTTGCGGAGGAAATTCCCAAAGCTCGGAACACGCGGCTCAGCGTGGAGAGGGTTGGTGAGCTTTTCCCATTCTCTATTTTGCAAATTTGCGCCCGCTTAACCCCAATCCGTTCGCCTAATTCCTCTTGCGTGAGATTCTGTTCTACGCGAGCCTTACGAATTGCTTCGCCAACCATGTACGCCTGTACATCCTCTTTCAGCTGCGCCTCCATTGCTTCGCGCTTTGGAGTTCCCTCTTTACCCCATACGTTATCAATTAAATCATCCGCTGATGTAACCTTCATCTTTAACATGGTCTTATCGTTCCTCCTTAAAGTAATCTTGTCTCATACGTTCCGCTCTTTGGATTTCCTTTTGAGGCGTTTTGGTTGTTTTCTTTTTTATTCCGTGAGTGGCTACAACCAATGCCTCTTTAGTAGTATCCCCAAAAGCAAACAATCGGTAGCATATACCATTAAATAACGTCCGAAGCTCCCAAATCTCCGATCCTTCCAATTTCTTGAAAAGATCTTTATCCATAATGCCACTTTGCAATTTACGCAGATTGTAGGTTATTTTCTCCTGCGCCTTTGCAGGTTGCAAAAGGATAAATTCTTTCGCCTCTTCGCTGAGCAGTATCTTGATGATTCTTTCTCTCATCACCCCACACTATTACTACCACAAAGATAGGAATTTGTTTCCAAATAGGTAAACAAACAGATTATTCCTATTACCGGACTTATTCTCTGATATGGATGAAAGCGACAAATACTATCTTTCATAAACAAATAGGATATTTTTTCATTAGCAGTACATTTGGTCAGAAAAATATTATTGGCTACCTTTGTCGCTAGGGTCGTGAGGGAGCGAACGAATAGAGCGTTCCGGACTACGAGCACCTGTGTGGATGGATTTGTGATGCTTGCAACCACAGAAAAAACTGCTAAAACTTCACGTCAACGGAGGTTACGTTGGCTGTTTCAACAGTTCCATTTAGTTGTTTGCATTATACCTATCCCCCAGCAAGTAGGGTTCCCGGGAAGTTCTTCACCGTCCTATTCTTCCGGCTCATTAGTGAAAAGTAGACGAAAGTAGACAAGGAGGAAAACAGATATGAGTTATTTCTTTACATCCGAATCCGTTTCGGAGGGACATCCCGACAAAGTGTGTGATCAAATAGCCGATACGTTATTAGATCATTATTTGGCTGCAGACAGCAATTCCAAGGTGGCAATTGAAGCATTGGTTACTCGCGGATTGCTCGTTTTAGGCGGAGAAGTGCGCTCTACGGCGCATGTTGATTACGATCAAGTGGCACGCGACGTAATCAGAGAAATAGGATACACGCACAGCGAATACGGCTTCGCCGCGGATAGTTGCGGTATTTTGAGCGCTATTCACGACCAAAGCCCCGATATAAACCGTGGCGTTGTGCGCACAAAGCCGGAAGAACAGGGAGCCGGCGACCAAGGTATGATGTTCGGATACGCTACTAACGAAACGCCGGATTACATGCCTTTGACGGTTGATCTGAGCAATGAAATCCTAAAGCAACTTGCCAAAGCGCGCAAAGAAGGCGTAATTCCCTATTTACGTCCGGATGCGAAAAGCCAAGTTACTGTAGAATATGACGATCATCACCATCCCATACGGGTGGATACTATAGTAGTTTCAACGCAACACGACAATTTTATTGAGCCGAAAGATGCTTCGCGCGAGGCAGAAGAAGCTGCGGACGAAGCAATGCTGGAACAAATTCGTAAGGATATAGCGGAACAAATTCTGCCACAAGTAATTTCGTCCTACGGCTCTGCTTATAAGCATTTGTTTGAAAAGGGCTTCAAGCTACTTGTAAACCCCACGGGAAAATTCGTGATCGGAGGGCCCTACGGCGATACGGGGGTAACCGGACGCAAGATTATCGTGGATACATACGGCGGACGCTCGGGGCACGGGGGCGGCGCCTTTTCCGGAAAAGATCCCTCTAAAGTGGATCGTTCGGGCGCTTATGTAGCACGACATTTGGCGAAAAACCTTGTTGCCGCTGGCATTGCGGATGAAGCATCTATACAAATAGCCTATGCGATTGGAGTTGCAGAACCTGTAAGCCTTTTTGTGAATACGTTTGGGACGAACAAAACGAAGTTGAGCGACGGCGAAATAGCACGAAAAATCGGTAAAATATTCGATCTTCGTCCGTATGCCATTGCGCAGCATCTCAAGCTTTGTGCGCCTATCTACCACGAAACCGCGGCTTACGGTCATTTTGGGCGTACTCCGCGCTTAGTAACAAAGCACTTCCGCTACAGCGATGGGCACAGCGTAGAGCGCGAAGTAGAGCTCTTTACATGGGAAAAATTAGACTTAGTTGAAACCATGCAAAAGGAGCTTTTGGCGTAATCCGAATGGAAAGTTGTTACGGTGGTCGCTGCACTTTGCAAGACCACCGTATTCTTGTCCTAACAGGATAAAGATTGATTTGAATGATTCTAATCTTTGCTCTTTGGGATAGTACGCTGATGTTTCACGGAACAACGTTGGTATGCATGAGCCACTTGTAATTTTATTAACTGTTCAGAACCTTATGTTTCCACGGAATAAGCACTATGTTATATACTGACATTCAATAAAATAACAAGAACACCCCGTGTTGTTGAAAACTCCATCAGGCAAGTGTTTGAAAGAAACGTTCTTAACCGTACGGAAACAAAATCGGACGAAATGTCGGGGTTGCAATGCGTCCCTCTTTGCACTACCTTTGCAATGCAACAACTGAGAAGAGGCTGCTTAAGAATCGTAAGGTTCGGTAGTTTTTTACACGCCTCAGATCACATTGCAAAAGCGAAAAAGAATATTTAAGGAAGGACAGAACTATGGCATTTGACGAAGGCTCTGCAGCTATAAAGGGGCTGTTTAACAACGAAGGTGATATCAAGCTCTCGCACGAAGAAGTGTGGAGTGCCGCTCTACTTTTGTTCAAACAGCGCTTAGAGGAGCGTTCGTTCAATACTTGGTTTCGGCCGATTGTACCGGTAAGCTGCGTGGGCTCAACGCTCACCATACGGGTTCCGTCCAACTTTTTTATTGAGTACATCGAAAAGAATTACTCATACCTTTTTGCAGAAGTACTAACACGTTTGTTGGGAAGTGGAGCTCGGCTGAAATATATTGCTCCCATTGACAGTAGCACCCCGCTTGCCGGTGCCGGATCGATGACTACCCTATCCCGCTCCGATGCCGGAGGTAACTTAAATGTAGAGCTTGCCCCCACGCAAAACACTATCGGCTGGAAGCATAACCTAATTGAGAACTTCACTTTCGATACCTTTATCGAGAGCGATTCGAACAAGGTTTCGCGTACCTTAGCGTGTCACATCAGCGAAAAGCCGGGGATGAATACCTATAATCCTTTTTTTGTTTACGGGGCACCCGGGGTAGGCAAAACGCACCTTATCAATGCCATCGGATGGGAAATAGTGCGCAAGCGCCCTGAAATGAAAGTATTATACATTTCGAGTGACACTTTTTTGCAACAGTTCACCAGCGCCTCCTGCAACCGAAAGACGGACGACTTCACCCGTTTCTACCGGCAAGTTGACGTACTTTTGATAGACGATATTCAGGGATTGATCGGTAAGGAAAAAACACAAGTTGCCTTCTTTCAGATCTTTAATCACCTATTCCAGTTGGGCAAGCAGATCGTACTTTCGTGCGACAAACCGCCCGTGGATCTACAAGGCCTGCACGAACGGTTGGCATCACGCATCTCCGGATCTTGTACCACGCAGATCGACCGTCCCGACGAGGAATTGAGGCGTAATGTGCTCCATCAAAAAATGGAGCAGGAATCGGTAAGGCTGAGCGAAGATGTGGTCAACTACATTGTTAAGAGCGTTACCGGCAACCTGCGCACTCTTGAAGGCACGATATCTACCCTTTTGGCGCACTCTGTGGCACGAGGAGTAAAGGAAATTGACCTGAAGTTTGCGCACGAAATTATCAGCCTAAATGTACGCATAGATGAACCCGAGCTTACGCTGGAACGCTTTATGGAACTTGTTTCCAAGCAATTGGGCATCACTCCAGAGGAGATGCGAAGCAAAAGCAGAAAGCAGGAGATAGTGATGGCACGGCAGATCGTAATGTATCTGACCCATAAATATACCGACGAACCGCTCACCGCTATCGGAGAAATGCTCGGTGGACGCACACATGCCACGGTTCTTCATTCCTGTAATGTGGTGGAAGATCAGGTAGAGAATAACCGTTTGATGAAATCAACTATCGAAGAGGTAGAAAAAGCGTGTATGCTATAAGCATATTTCCGCTTTCTCCTCCGAATTGACTACTTTTGCAACGACACATACCGCTATGCCGTTTGGGATGTATGTTCCTAAAGGCAATAGCATAAAGAGTACATAGATTATGGCACAACAAGAAGAACTCTTCAAGAAAATAGTATCACATTGCAAGGAATACGGCTTCGTATTCCCCTCTTCAGAGATATATGACGGATTGGCTGCCGTATATGATTACGGACAATACGGCGTAGAGCTAAAGAATAACCTCAAGCAATATTGGTGGAAAAGTATGACCCTACTCCACGATAATATCGTAGGTTTGGACAGTGCCATCTTTATGCATCCCAAAATTTGGCAGGCTTCCGGGCACGTAGATGCTTTCAACGATCCGCTCATTGATAATAAAGACTCGAAAAAACGGTATCGTGCGGACGTACTTCTTGAAGAGTATATGGCTAAATTAGAAGACAAAGCCGACAAGGAAGTAGCTAAGGCACGCAAACGCTTTGGAGACAATTTTGATGAAAAACTATATAGGGAAACTAACCCGAGAGTAAAAGGATATCTTGAGGAGCTTGAAAAGCTTCACCAAGACTACACCACAGCTCTGGAACAAAACGATCTGAAACGGCTCAGGGAGCTGATTATTGAAAAGAAGATTGTCTGCCCAATTTCGGGAACATGCAATTGGACAGATGTTCGTCAATTCAATTTGATGTTTTCAACTGAGATGGGTTCCACGTCAGAAGGGAGCATGCGCGTCTATTTGCGCCCTGAAACAGCGCAAGGTATCTTTGTTAACTTCCTGAATGTGCAGAAGACCGGACGCATGAAGTTGCCCTTTGGTATAGCACAAGTGGGGAAAGCGTTCCGCAACGAAATAGTGGCAAGGCAATTCATCTTCCGGATGCGTGAATTTGAACAGATGGAGATGCAGTTCTTTGTTACCCCCGGAGAGGAACTAAAATGGTTTGAATACTGGAAAGCTTTGCGTATGAAATGGCATAAAGCGATTGGGCTTGGCGATGAGTGCTATCGCTACCACGACCACGAAAAACTTGCCCATTACGCCAACGCGGCTACCGATATTGAGTATAAAATGCCTTTCGGGTTTAAGGAAGTTGAAGGTATTCACAGTCGCACGAACTATGATTTATCGCGGCACGAAGAGTTCTCCGGTAAGAAGATGCGCTACTTTGACCCTCAAACTAACGAAAGCTATATACCTTATGTAGTGGAAACCTCAATCGGTGTAGACCGTCTATTCCTCAGCGTTATGTGTGGTGCTTACTGCGAAGAAACCACAGAAAACGGTGAAACTCGTGTAGTGCTGAAACTACATCCGGCGTTGGCTCCGGTTAAATTGGCTGTGCTTCCCTTAGTCCGGAAGGATGGGTTGGACGAAAAGGCTCGTAGCGTAGCGGAACAACTTCGCTTTAATTTTGCTTGTCAATACGACGAAAAGGACTCCATTGGGAAACGTTATCGCCGACAAGATGCCATCGGTACGCCCTACTGCATTACAATTGACCATCAAACACTTGAAGATGACACAGTAACCATCCGTGACCGTGACACAATGGCACAAGAACGCATTCCCATTAGCAACCTTGTAAACGTAATCGGAGAACGGACGGATCTGACCAACCTACTGAAATCTATAGCAGAATGAAAGCATATTTATCCATAATAATTGCCGCTGTATGGTGCCTTTGCGGGCTCACCTCCTGCCAAGAACGGTATAATCCTACAGAAGAATGGCGTAGGGAAAACGAAAAGGCATTTGCCGATTTTGCCTCCAACACCGACTTTAAAACCATTACGGTTGACGGCTCTACGGCATTTGTATATATGCGTTACATAACGCATGGTAAAGGAACAACGAACCCTATCGAAACATCTCGTGTAGAACTGCACTATTCCTACGCCTATTTAGCGGGGAACAAAGCTCAAATTGATGGTAATTTCGATAGCGAAAAACCTGCTACCGTACCGCTCAATCGTGAAGGTGCGGATAATAATTGCGTGCTGGGCTTACGCATTGCATTGCAAAATATGGTTGTAGGGGATGAAACCGAAGTTATTATACCCTGGTATTTAGGGTATGGATCCAAGGCAACCAACTCGGTAAGAGCCTATTCCGCATTGCGGTATCACCTAAAGCTGGATAGCATTATCCCCGAATCCGCATTATAAATACTATATGAATCAACCAAACCTACCTCACATTTTAGTATCCAACGATGACGGCATTCACGCACCGGGCTTAGCGGCGCTGATTGAAGCGTTATCGCCTTTGGGCATTGTTACCGCAGTTGCTCCGGACGGACCGCGCAGTGGCGCCTCCTCATCAATTACATCACTCGTTCCACTTACCATAAAACAGGTGAATGAGGGACAAAATTTCTCGCTTTACAGTACTACCGGTACACCCGCGGACTGCATTAAGCTGGCTTTAAACGTACTGTTTAGCGAAAAACTACCCGATTTGGTGGTAACCGGTATCAATCACGGGCGCAACGATGGCGTTTGTGTCCTTTACAGCGGCACTATTGGGGCAGCTTTAGAAGCTACCATTGCCGGAATACCTGCACTGGCGGTTTCCGTCAATGATCATGGAGAAGACGCGAATATGCGCTTTGCTGCCGGCTACGCACATGCTATTGCGGAACAAATGTTGCACAGTCATACCCCGTTGCATACCATGCTCAGCCTGAATTTACCCAAGGAAGAACCTAAAGGACTAAAGGTATGCAAGCAAGCCGTGGGAAAATTTGTCAACGAATACTCCCAAAGTGAAAACGGACGCGGCAAAAAAGTGTATTGGATGGTGGGCCACCAGGTCAAAACAGTAGAGGACGAAGCAACGGATTTGGACTTTCTTCAAGACGGATTTGCCACGCTTACTCCCATACAAATTGACCTAACGAACCACGGATATCTGAACGAGTTAAGAAAAAACATGGAGCACATTGCCCCACAATTCTAATCTAACAGATAGTTTGTAGATGCGCTATTTCTTAGTCGCCGGTGAGGCTTCCGGCGACTTACACGCCGGGGAGCTGATTAAATCACTACGCAAAGTGGATCCGGATGCCGTGTTTGCCTTTATGGGAGGTGCGGCTATGGAAAAGGCTGCAGCATGTAAACCGGTACTGCACTATAGTGCGATTGCCTATATGGGCTTTCTCTCCGTGCTGAAGCACTATGGCACTATTCGGAAGGCTGCCCGACAAGTACAGCAACAGATGCTTCATTTTGCTCCGGACTGCCTTATAGTGGTAGATTCGTCCGGATTCAATTTACGCTATATACTTCCCTTTGCTACAAAGAAACTACCACAAACGAAACGTTTCTATTACATTGCGCCCAAAGTTTGGGCATGGCAATCAAGACGGATTAGCAAGATCCGGAAGTATTGTCATCTGGTTCTTTCCATACTTCCATTTGAGGAAAATTACTTCCGATCCCGCTCGGTTCCCTGCTGTTACGTAGGAAATCCAACACGGGAGGAGCTGCTTCCCGAATATCTAAATAGCTGGAAGCCTACTAGAGGAATAGATCATAAAGAACTGATTGCGCTTCTTCCCGGTAGCCGACGTCAGGAAATACGGAATAACCTCCGGCAAATGGTTCGCGTGGCGAACAGTTTTCCCTCCTATCACTTTACTATTGCTGCAGCTCCCGGTATTGAGGATAACTTTTACTATCCCTTTTTGGAGAAAAATATTACAATTGTTCGCGATAGTACCTACTCTCTTTTAGCTAAGGCACGTGCCGCTTTGGTTACCTCGGGCACCGCAACGCTGGAAACAGCTCTAATCGGCACGCCTCAAGTAGTTGTGTATCGCTTAAACGGATTACGTATTGTAAACATCCTATTTCGGATTTTAATGCACATCCCATACTTTTCACTGGTAAACCTTATTGCCGGGCGTAAAGTGGTAGCCGAATTACTTGCCGCCGATGCATCCGTACAACGCATTACCTCCGAATTAGACAAACTGTTGCAGCCGTCCGCTGAACGTGCACTTATAGATGGTTATAACGAAGTTTATCGTGCACTCGGCACAAAACAAGCTTCCTCCGAAGCTGCAAAGTGTATCTTTTGTTACCGATTGCGCGGATGATATTTCAAAATCTGCTCTCGCAAGTGACTTCGATCAATATGTGTATAGATAGAAGTGGTAGATATATCGGCATGACCCAACATTAGTCTAATTGCCTCAAGGTGAGCGCCTCCCTCCAAAAGATGGGTAGCGAAACTATGCCGAAACGTATGCGGGCTGATGCTTTTTTGTATATCCGCTTTCTCCGCAAGGGCTTTTACTATGGTAAAAACGGTTATTCGCGAAATAGCCTTACCTCGCTTTGACAAAAAGAGATATACCTCTTCCCCTTTTTTCGGTTCCACAGTGCGAGTGGCGAGGTATATTTCGATGGCACGTATTGCAGATTGACTCATAGGAACCAGCCGTTCTTTGCGCCCTTTGCCGTATACGCGCAGATAGCCATCATCCGGAAAAATATCGGAAAGCCGTAGAGAAGTGAGTTCGGAAACTCGTAACCCGCAACTGTATAGCAACTCGATCATAGCCGCATTGCGTGGTCCTTCCGGCGAATCCATATCTACAGCATCCAAAATGGCATCTATTTCCTCAACAGTAAGCACTTCCGGCAAATGAACCCCTATCTTTGGCGCTTCCAATAGCTCTGAAGGATCGCTTTCAATATAGCCTTCTACCAGTAGAAACCGAAAGAAACTTCGTACCCCGGAGATAATACGAGCCACGGAACGAGCCGATATACCTACATCGTACAAACGTGCCACAAACTGCTGAAGAACAGGATAATCCAACTGCTGCCACGTAAGATTTTCGTCTTCTGTATAGTCTATCAATTTGGTAGCATCAGTAAGATAGGCCTCAACGCTATTCCCGGTTAGATTCAACTCTAATCGAAGATAGCGACGATACGCCTCCAACAGCAAAGAATTCTCTTCCGTCATTCTCTTACGAATATACTATCTTTGCCACAAAGATACGCGAAAACAATGCCAATCAGCAACATTCTCATCATTAACGGGCCCAATTTGAAGCAAATAGGCACTCGGGAGCCCGAAATCTACGGATCCGTTTGCCTAACGGAATATCTCGAACAGCTTGCCGCCTCCGTACCCTTTTCGGTACAAATCCGCTATTCCAACTCGGAAGGGGAAATTATTGACCTTATCGAAGCGGCAACTTCGGTTGATGGCATTATTCTCAATCCAGGGGCTTACGCACACACCTCTATTGCCATAGCCGATGCCATACGCGCTACAAAGGTTCCCATTCTCGAAGTTCACCTCACTAATCTTTTTGCACGCGAATCTTTTCGCCACCAATCACTAACGGCGCCCTACTGCAAAGGTGTTATTTGCGGATTTGGAGTAGAAAGTTACCGCGTTGCACTATATGCGTTACAGCAAATGCTAACGGACTAAAAGCCGCGCAGTTACCTCTATGAGTTTTCTTTCCGAGCCTTTATTGAGCTACATCGAACAGATGAGTGAGCCGGAACCGGAATATTTATACAAAATCCGGCGTGAAGCGCACTTACGTTTGGTACAGCCCCAAATGCTGGTTGGTGCCTACGAAGGGCGCCTTTTAACCCTGATTACCGCGTTAGCTAACCCATTGCGTGTACTGGAAATAGGTACCTATTGTGGCTATTCAGCCCTATGTTTGGCGGAAGGACTACAAAAAAAGGAAGCTTTAGTGCACACTTTAGAGCAAAATGATGAACTGGAAGAGCTAATTCAACACAATTTTTCCCGTTCTCCCTATAGCAAACAGATCAAACTGCACATAGGTAATGCGCTCGAACTGCTTCCTTCTCTACTACAAAAAGAGACTTTTGACCTCGTCTACTTAGATGCCGATAAACGCCAATACGTTGATTATTACCAACTTATCCTACCTTTTTTACCATCCGGTGCGCTTATCATTGCCGATAATACCCTCTGGAGCGGCAAAATTCTCCAAAATCCGATGCCGCTTGATGCTCAAACTACCGGAATAGATGCTTTTAACCGTCTTGTAGCCACTGATCCGCGCGTGCAGTGTTCCCTTCTTCCCGTTCGGGACGGAATAACGCTTATGCGCATTAATTAGCCCTGTTTCAACCGAAAGTACTAACTTTGTTGCAAAAGATAAGGTAGTATTGTAATGTCCTCAATTAACAAAGTCATCCTAATGGGATATGCCGGAAAGGATGCCGAAATACGCTATTACAACGATAAGCAAGCGTATACCCAATTTTCACTCGCTACGCACCGTACTTTTTATCGTCAGAAAGGCGGCACTCCTACCGAACAGACCGATTGGCACCGCATTGTTATTTTTGGTGAGGCTGCCATAACCGCAAGCGAACGTGTTCATAAAGGAACTCGTTTATTTATTGAAGGTAGGCTTTCCACCCGTCAATTCAAGGATAAAAACAATCTGCAAGTAACCATTACCGAGGTTGTGGCGGAACGAATTGAATACCTCGATCTGCCAGAACGCTCCGATGAGACCGGTGGCGATAATCGTCCTCACGATTAAACAGTAAATACCGTTTTGATGCTTTCGGGCAACATTCCCTTTTTACTCTCTATAACCGACGGCTGCAATAACTTGTTCGCCGGAGTTACCGTAAATCCCTTTTCGTGGCAAACGGGCGTGGCTATTGCCGTTGTCCTGCTTCTTTTGTTGCTTTCGGGATATATGTCCTCTTCCGAATGTGCTTTTTTTTCCCTGAATCCGCAGGATATAGATGCCATTCGCAATAGTAATTCCAAAACAGACCGCACTCTACTGGCACTTTTGGAGCACTCCGAACAGCTCCTGGCTACCATACTGATCGGCAACAACACGGTAAACATTGCCATTGTGCTCCTAAGCAATTACGCACTTAATCAGCTTGTAGACTTTGGCGACTCCACCACACTTAGCTTTGTGGTACAAACAATCGGATTAACGCTCCTATTGCTCCTTTTCGGGGAGATTATCCCTAAGGTGTATGCCACTCGAAGGCCGCTCGCCTTTAGCCGATTCTCGGCACAGATTATGAAGCCTTTTTTCCACGCTCTGAGCCCACTTTCCCTCGCTCTTGTTAAGCTTGGCAAACGCTTCGAAAGGGACAACGGCAAAAATAGATATGATATTTCCGTTGACGACCTCTCAAAGGCTGTAGAGCTAACGGTAGAGAGCGGTACCGACCAAAGTGGCATTATGGAGGAAATTGTCAAGTTTTACGACAAAAAGGTGGAGGATATTATGATTCCGCGCATCGATATGTCCACCATTGACTATGCTTGGGGTTTCCGCGCCGTACTAGACTTTATTGTCGATGCGGGCTACTCGCGCATCCCCGTTTTCCGCTCGTCTCAGGACAATATCAGCGGAATCCTGTACATTAAAGATTGCATTCCCTACATACAGGAACCTGATTCATTTCAGTGGCAGTCGCTTATTCGCCCGGCTTACTTCGTTCCCGAAAACAAAAAGATCGATGATCTCCTTGAAGAACTTCGCGCCAAACGTATCCATATTGCTATTGTGGTGGACGAATACGGAGGCACTTCCGGACTCGTTACCATGGAGGATATTCTTGAAGAGATCGTTGGCGATATTGCGGATGAATATGACGAAGAGGAACTTCCCTATACACGTTTGGCCGAAAACGTCTATCTGTTTGATGCCAAAACACCGGTCAACGACTTCTGCCGCATGCTCAATTTGGATCCGGAACTTTTTGCCGATTTGACCCGCGAAGCCGATATGTTGAGCGGTTTATTCCTTGAAATTCGGCAGGAAATGCCCCGCCGCGGCGACCGCGTTACCTACAAAGGATTCACCTTTGAGATCACTGCGCTCGAAAAGTACCGCATTCTGCAGCTCAAAGTTACCCTGCCGCCTTCGGAATCTGCCACTCCTTCCGCCTGACAGCTATGCTGCTGCCCTACCCTTCCTTACCGGTTGTAGCTTCAATAGAGCCAATCGTTGCCGAGCAAGAAGGCACTTTGCCCCATGAACGAGGGCACCTTGCCGCAACACGACTACTCCAACTGCTCCTTCGTTGCCCAATCCAAGTAGCGCACACGGCGTTAGGCAAGCCTTTTCTGCCCCAAGAGCCCTTCGCGCTCTCCATTGCACACAGCGCGCACTACGTAGCAGTTTGGCTCGCGCCACCATCCTTTTCCGTGGGAATTGATATCGAAGAACCGCGCGAACAGCTCCTTTCCGTGGCTCCGCGAATAATGAACAGAGACGAACTGACCCATTTTCATTCGCTAAACAACCATAGCGATGCCCTAAACTATGCGCTTGAAGTGTGGTGTGCCAAGGAAGCTGCCTACAAAGCCCTCCACTACCCTTCGGCATCATTCCGGAACGATTACGGATTTCACAATGATGCAGTGCTTTATTCCCCGGAGAACCTCTGCCTGCCCGTAAGCTTTTTTCGCCACCCAAACTACCTTCTTGCTTCCGTAGCGTTATGCAGCTGTCCCTCAATGCCACATAGCAAAGCGCACTCATCGGCTACTGATGGCACCACTTACTCCACCCCACACGAGTAAGAGGGTACCGCGCTGTAGGACAGAGATATACTCCTTTTCAAGCAAAAGCCATATTCCCCAATTTCATACGATCTACCCCCCTTCCACAAAAGGTATATACATCTCCATCAAAAGGTATATACATCTCCATCAAAAGGTATATACATCTCAGGCAATAGGTATATACCTTTCAACGGGTAGGTATATACCTATTTAGAACTGGATAAGAGCAACCCGATCGGAAGTTAAGGATAAGTTCGGGAAAGACGCACTACCGCTCCGCGTAAATGAGCTTTAAAGGGCGGAGCCGTTTTGGTAATTTCTATATCAGCCTCCTTCACTTTTGGGAACGCCTCCCCTATTCTGCGGAGCACGCGACCGGCAAAATGCTCCAATAGCTTTGAGGGAATGGCATTTTCCTCCTCTATAATGCGGTAAAGGGCAGCATAATCGATGGTATCCGCAACGTTATCACTAGCGGCTGCAGCAGAGAGATCAAGCCGCACCTCCAAAGAAACGAGGAACCAATTACCCACCTTTTGCTCCTGCGGAAGTACACCGTGGTACCCCCGGAGCCTTACTTCATCTAAACGAACGGCATCCATTGGTAATTTATAAATAGGGTGCGCCGTAAGAAACACTCAACCGGCGCACCCATAACACTACTTCAAATCTGCGAGAGCATATTGCCTCTTATTCTTCCGCTGCAAACATCGGATCCCATGGGGGCAACAGAATAGGCTTCATACCGGTAAGGGCACGCGCTTCGGGAGTGAGGAATCGCTTTTCAAGTACGATTCTAAAGGTATATTCATCGAACCATTCGTCCGTCATAATCAGGTGTCCTTTGTACCCGGCATCGGCACCCCAACTGTTTTCCACCATCCATTTGGTTGGTTTCCCCTGTTCGTTCAGATTCACAGCCACAAGAGTCATGGCGTGAGTGGAGGCACTGGCACCGGTAAGAATCCGTTCGCGCTTGTCCATATTAAGGTTAATGCCTGCCAACGAGGAGTAATCAAAATTATCGAGCGAAAGGATGCCTGTTTTGCGATCAAGCTGCTTGCCCACATCGCACGAGTAATAGATCATGCAACTATCTTTTAGCGAAGCAATTGCCATAGCCTTAAGTTCGTCCATAGGAAGATTCAAATAGGTCCAATCCGCACCATCGTAAAGATGACGGTCGTAGCGGATTTGGTACAGTTTATGAAACTCCTTGGACGGATCGTTCATAATCATCACGTATTCCTTACGTAAATCTCTGCCGATCAGTTCGTTATAAAAACTCTGCGGTGTGTAATTTTTAGAGGAAATCACCTTTCCGTCAGCACTTTTCAGCGTATATTGGAAGGAAAGAGGTGGCTCCCCGAGGTTAATAACAAGAAGTTTGTAAACCGCTTTGAGCAACTCTTTTTTGTCAGCGAGTAGTTTTTGTTCGGAAGCGCCCTTACCGGCTGCTTCGCGAATGCGGATGCCGCCTTGCCGCAATATTGTAGCGAGGAGCGAGGAGAGTTGGGCAGTTCGGTTGGAAGCAACGGTCTCGGGCATCACTTCAGCCGGAACAACGCCATATTTCATCAAATTATCGGATACGCCGGTAAACTGCCCTCCGTCCTGTATAGGATGTTTGAACAACCAATCAACCGTCTGATCGCTCATCGGAAGGCTACGTGTATCAATAACGGCTTGGAGGAACAAATTGGATTTCTCTAACTGATCGTAGAAAAAAGAATAGCACTGTGAGAAGAAAAACGGCGTTGCGAGGTTATGCTTGGCTACAGCTTCGGCACGAAGAATATTGAGCCCTGTGAAGAGCCAACAGCGTCCAGATTGCTTTTGATCGGTTATACCGGTTTGTGGCACACGATAAGTGAATACATCATCAGGCTGTTGGGAACGAACGGCATTATTGAACGACATTCCGTTAGCGATAACTATATTCTGCAAAGCACGCTCGTGTGCATCGAGGTTAGCGGAGCTACGCAACTCGCGAAGCATTGCTTCATCGATACCGCCGCGTGCATTTTGCTGCGCAAATAGCACTGATACAGAGCAAACACAGCAAAGAATTACGGAAAAAATAAAGGATACTTTTTTCATAACTATCTATATTGTTTTAGTTTATTACGGCAATTTTGAGGTAATGAGCCAACTTAGTTGCTGGATCATATAGAGCTACAAGGTACACGCCGGAGGGAAGACGCTCGCCATCACTGCCTCGCGCATTAAATTGGTAGGAAGCACCGGAGGAAACGGCATTCCAAACAAGCGAACCGGATGCATCGGTAAATATGATTTCCATACCCGCCGTGAGCCCCGTGATGGTGATTAAATCAGGATCCTCAGGCCGAAGTGGGTTGGGATAAGCATGTATTTGTGCACGTTGCTCTTTAGCAAAAGGATGACTGCCCGTTTGATACGCAATAAGCCCGGCATCGGTACCGATATAAAGCAGACCGCTTTCGTTATCCAACTCAATAGTATTGACACTATTTGAAGGAAGGGGGCTGTTGGCGGCAGTAAAATGTTGGTAAATTTCGGATGCATCTTCGTTCAGGAAATAGAGCCCATCTCCATCGGTAGCCACCCACTTGCAGTTATTTTGGTCTACAGCTATATCTACAACCGGTAAATTATCAAGCATATAAAATAAGTTCGGTTCTTTTCCTCCCACCGGACGAGTTGCCACGGGAACAGCCTTATTTTTACCGGTTTGATAACCGCTTACCACCAAAGGCCCCTTATTGGAACCGATCCAAAGCGCATTATTTTGATCCAAAGTGATACAGAAGTATCGGGTAGCTTCAATCACCTTTCCATTACGATCAGTAAACTGACTGATGTAATCGGTATAGTCGTCTGAGGGATCGTCAAGCGTTTCCTGCTCATTATAAACCAATATTCCCTGAGAAGCATCTATACCGCCCCCACGCCTATATATCGGCATCCACTTGCTTCCACCTGGCAAAACGGCAGTAGGAGCAAAGCTATTCACGCCTGCAACGTTCCTTTGCTCAAAAAGATGCCATTTTTTAGCCGCATCATAGCAAACGATATTGCGTTGCACACCGCCTTGCATCATCCACAAGTTACCTTTTTTGTCGAACGCCAAACTACCTACCCTCACATAACGATTAGGCTCGTTGGAATCAGCTAATGCCGATTGCAAAGGACTGTTACTAGAATGGTACAGGGCCTCGAATTTGTAGTTACGAAACTCATATAGCCCTTCGCCCCAAGAACCGGCAAAAAGGTGTAGCGGATCGGCAGGATCGGGAGCAACTGAAACCAAATCGTAGAAATTATTACGTATTTCCTCCGGTAAATCGCGGTAGGTAATGGAATGCCACGAGCCGTTCGGCTCACGAATCTTTATGCTCCCCGGTGTCCAATAACGATTAATTCCGCGCCCACCTCCAACCGCGTAGTAGTATCCGTTTTTCAGTGTGGCAAAAAAGAAGTGATTATCGGAAGGACCTTGCCACTCGGGAACAACAGAAACCACCTTTAAGGGATCGGATTGGAGATTCATTTGACAGATTGCAACATCATGAACACCATAAAGAATATCCTTTTGGTTGTTCATTGATACATTCCCAATAGTACTTTCGCCTATTGAGAAGCGCCGGCTCTCTCCTTCGTCCGAGTAAAGGACTACCTCGTTTTGCTTCAATAGGAATAGACCTTTTGGTGTTTGCACCGCCCTATTAACGTGCCATTCAAACGGACGAAGCGCATTTTGTGCTAAATCGACTTCCGCAAGAACAGCATCTTTTCCAAGCAAAACGAGCTTATCTCCAATGGAATAGATCGCGTTCAAGTTCTGCGCTATCGGATCATTCGGCAAAGTTTGTTGGTGCCAGGAATCGGGATCTTGCAAGTTATCTGTAAGAGAGGCACATAGCAATTTGCCGTCCTTGGTAAGCGCGTAAAGCGAATTGTGTGCAACGGCGATGCTTTTTAGAGGCGTCATTAGCAGATATGTGGCTACAATGGAGGCTTTTTCGGGGTTTATTTCCAGTATTCCAAAGTGCGTAGCGATAAAAACACGCCCTGTGGCAAAAAGCATCTGTGCAAGGGCTTTATCCGATAGGGATAAGTTTTCGTACACGGCGGATATGTTTTTCACCCTTCCTTCAGCATCAATTATATCGATATTACCCGAATTATAATACAAAATGAGAGCAGAGGAAGCTGAATCAAAGCCAATTTGCACGATATCCGTATCGGATAATCCGTTCCATTTGCCTATCGGAGTAACCCGTTGCAGAGAGTCAGTTTGTAACAAAAAGAGCCCCCCCTCTGACAATATGTACACTCCTTGTGGTGTATCCTGTACGTCAGAAATATCACCAAGTGCAGGCATAGGAAGCCAAAGATCGCTTTGTGCCGAGAGCAAAGTGGTCATTCCGCAAAGGAAAGCAAGCGAGAGAAGGAACTTTTTCATTAGTGAAGAAATTGTTTGAATTGCTCCAAAGCACGAGCCCGATGACTTATTGTGTTTTTTTCGTTATCGGTCATTTGGGCAAAAGTTCGGTCAAAACCATCAGGAACGAATAGTGAATCGTAGCCAAAACCGTGCGTTCCCCGCTCAACGGTAATAATCCGCCCCTCCACTTTTCCCTCAAAAAGATGTTCCACACCATCGGCATCTATATACGCAATTACGGTACGAAAGCAGGCAATATGGGGCTCGGGGAGGGAGATTAGTTCGTGTAACAATTTGAGGCGATTTGCTTCGTCGTTATGATTTTCTCCGGCATATCGAGCGGAATGCACGCCCGGAGCGCCCTTTAACTGTGCCACTTCCAATCCGGTATCATCAGCAAAACAGGGCAATCCGGTAGCTTTGTAGCCGAAACGTGCCTTGATAAGCGCATTTCCCTCTAATGTTTCCGCCGTTTCGTCCGGTTCATCAGTTAAGCCAACTTCCGATGGAGTGACCATTGAAACCATTGATTCCAAGAGAGATACAGCTTCACGTTGCTTGTTTTTGTTAAAGGTAGCGAACAACAGTTTTATCATAATAGTGATTATTCTTCAGCCTATTTTTTGCTAATATTCCAACGTTGTTACTGACCCATAGGGTGGAAGAGAAGCAAAAGCATCCTCTAACGAAGCCCCGAGAATAATGCTTCGTGCACAATTGATCACCCCTCCGTGGCAAAACACCAGGATACGCCGATAACCCTCGCTCTTTTGTTCGTCCAAAAACTCCTTCACCCTGTTCCGCTGATCCGTTAAGGATTCACCGTTAGGGGTTCTTTTTTCTATATAAAGACGGAAGAATTTAGGCACATCATCGGTAGTAAGTATTTCACTCCACGGCTTCATTTCCCAGTCGCCAAAGTCCATTTCGCGTATACGGCTATCCTCCTTGGCAGAGTGATAGCCACAAAAACGTGCTAAAGCCCGTGCACGACTGAGGGGGCTGGTAAAGATTTCGTCTGCTTTTTCGCCCAAAGGACGCACAAACTCAGCTACCGCGCGTGCTTCTTCGGGAAAAGTCTCCCTCAAAGCCACATCTGTAACGCCGTAGCAAAGGGATACTACCTTTGTGTCAACCGCTGTGTGCCGTACGAAATCAACCTGCATTTAATCTTCCTCTTCGGCAGAATTCCTGCGATGGGAACGATAGTCTCTATCGCCTCTACGCTCGTCATAACGACGATTTCTACCTTGATTTGAAGTGTGGTAGCGCTCCTTCCGATCGCGATCTTCATAATTGGTTCGTTCATTATCCCGATGAGGGCGAGACGAATAGTGCGATTCTCCCCTATTGGGATAGTTGGAACGATGATTTTCGCCAAACGAACGGTTGTTGCTATCCGTTGAATTTCTATCGTTCCGATGGGAGAAATTGCCCCTCGGACGCTCGGACGAGCCAAAAGAATCCCTATTCCTACGTGGTTTATAGGAGGCGTTATCTCGATCATCACGATGATAATGGGGTCTATCTATAGGACGATTGGAATAACTGCGTTTTTCCGTTGCAGGAACTTCGTAATAATCCTCATCTGAAAAGGTATCCATACGTTCGCTCTTGTAGCTTTGTTCGGGTCGTTTGGAATCGTATTTTGCGGTACGATGTCCCCCTTTATTTTTACCGAAGTATGGTTTTCCCGGAGCTTCGTCCTGATCATATTTTCTGAACTTAGCCGGTTCGGAGGATTTTCGTCCAACAGGATTTTTCCGGAACGCGGTACCCCGTGCTCTTTTAGGCGATCTAATTAATTCATCATCGTCCTCATCCACATAGAAATCAGCACCGGCAATACGCACCCCGGCTGCTTTTTCGTACAACAACTGCTTCTGTTCGGCTTCGTACTGACGTATAATATCGGCAACAGGAAGTTCACCTCCGTTGACGGTAACAACATCCTCTTCCTCAACAACATCGGCTAATTCGGCTATTATACCATTTATTTTCACCTGACGGGAGCTAATTAATTGCTCAGTTTCGCGGCGTGAACCAAGCCCGGCATTAGCCAGAAGCTTGTTTATTCTCATACTCATTGATTCGTTTGTTGGGCTAAAAGTCCTTGTAATGGGGTTAATACGTATTGGTTTATTTGTTCTTTTGTATGCGGTAATTCCTTCAGAAAGAGCACCGGAACGCCCACCAACCGAGCTAACTGAAGCCTAGATGTATCCACACCAAGCACAATGCGCAGCGAAGAGAGCATACCTATCTCTTTATAGAACGAAGAATAGGGAAAAATATTCCCCTCGTTTTCTTTTGTTATAAACTTTTGAGTGACGTTTTCATCGGCACCAATAACCAAACTATCTATACCAAAGTTATTTTTTAGTGCCGTTGCTATTTGATTGGCTACCTCTAATGATTCTTCAGGTGTACCATTTTTGGCAAATGGCGCTATACCAATGCGATTACGAATTGCCTCACATTGTGGCTCTGAAGGGGACAAAACGGAAGTTTCTGCCGGCAGTTCACCTTCAATTAGCCCACTTTTCCGGAAACAGTCTGTAAAATGCTCCAAATAACGTTTTCCCTCATCGTAGGGGATATATTTCATTTTGGTTTTACTTACTGCTACCGTCCGCGGTACTCGGCTTAGTTTTGCCTTACTGAATGTGCATAAAACGGTAGAGATGAAGCGGCTTCTTCGGCTCCGCTCCAAATCGATTACACCGGTAAAGCGTTCGTTTCGGAGCTTACGCACCAAACGGAGCATGCCTGCGATCCTTTTTTCCGACCTATCCAAATCGATAACCATCGCTTCCAGATTAGCCGGCGCATTGACTAAAACACCCGTAAGAGACGGTTTCATTAGAAAAGTGAATCGATATTCCGGATGTAATCGAACAACCGGATATACAATTCGGAGCGCAAGAGCCACATCTGCCAATGAAGTGGTACGAATGATTAGGAAATGCGGGCGCATTAACGGCAACTGCTATACTTAGGGAGAAGTACTCTGCTTATTAGTATAGTTTTTTATCGTATGCCTCCAGTGTATTCATCAAGAGGGTTACGATGGTCATAGGTCCTACGCCGCCCGGCACGGGAGTAATATAGGAACATTTTGGAGCAACCCGCTCAAAATCCACATCCCCACATAGCCTAAAGCCACTTTTACGGGTAGAATCCGGTACTCGTGTAGTACCCACATCAATTACCACGGCTCCCTCTTTCACCATATCTTCCTTGAGGAATTCCGGTTTTCCCAGTGCAGCCACAATCAGATCGGCCTGAAGGCATATTTCCTTCATATTCTTTGTAGCACTATGGCATACGGTAACCGTGCAGTTCCCAGGCTGAGCCTTACGCATCAATAGTGAGGAAATGGGTTTTCCCACTATATTGCTGCGCCCAATCACTACTGCGTGCATTCCTTTGGTATCAATATGGTAGCGCGATAGCAACTCAATGATTCCCTTAGGCGTAGCAGGAAGAAAAGATGGCAATCCGATAGAAGCACGACCCACGTTTATGGGATGAAAACCATCTACATCTTTCCGCGGATCCACTCTTTCGGTAACTTTTTGCTCATCAATATGTTTGGGTAGCGGGAGTTGCACAATAAACCCATCCAAATTAGGGTCTGCATTCATCCGATCTACCTGTTGGAGAAGCTCTTCCTCCGTCACATTTTCATCAAAACGTATCAGGGAGGAGTCAAAACCCACTTCTTCGCAAGCCTTTACTTTGGAAGCTACGTACGTTTCGCTTCCACCGTCGTGCCCCACCAATAGAGCGCCCAAATGCGGTTTGCGCCCACCTTTGGCTACAATATCCTGAACACGCTGTTTTATTTCCTCCTTTATTTCGGCTGAAACCTTCCGTCCGTCTAATATTTGGTACATAGTTTTGTTGCTGATCTATAGTTATCTTCTTCTACCCTGCTTATTCTTGCTTTTTCGTGACGACTTAACACTCATTGACTGCACCTGCTTCATCATCTTACGCATTTGGTCAAATTGCTGCATCAATCGATTCACTTCTTGCTGCGAAGTGCCACTTCCTTTAGCAATACGCTCTTTTCGCGAGCCGTTCAGCACAGATGGTTTGGAGCGTTCCTCCGGAGTCATGGAGTAAATGATTGCCTCTATACCTTTAAAAGCATCATCACTGATATCAATATCCTTAATTGCCTTACCCACACCGGGTATCATGGAAGCAAGTTCCTTAAGGTTACCCATCCGCTTGATTTGCTGTATTTGTTTGAGGAAGTCGTTGAAATCGAACTGGTTCTTGGCTATTCGGCGTTCTAATCGCTTAGCTTCCTCTTCGTCTATTTGTTGCTGAGCACGCTCTACCAAAGAGACGATATCACCCATTCCGAGTATACGGTCTGCCATTCGGGAGGGGTGGAATTGATCCAAAGCCTCCATCTTTTCGCCGGTTCCGACAAACTTAATGGGCTTATTCACTACGGCACGGATACTCAGTGCCGCACCACCGCGCGTATCGCCGTCCAATTTGGTCAGCACAACGCCGCCAAAGTCCAACCGATCGTTAAAGGCTTTTGCCGTATTTACCGCATCCTGACCCGTCATTGAGTCCACAACAAAGAGAATTTCGCCCGGATTGACCGCCTCCTTGATCGCTGTTATTTCGCGCATCATCTCTTCATCTACCGCCAAACGACCCGCCGTATCCACAATCACAGTATCATAACCGTGTTCGCGTGCATAGTCAACGGCGTGCCGAGCTATTTCAACCGGTTGTTTATTATCTTCCTCGGCATAAACCGGTATGGAGAGCATTTCGCCTAATACCTTGAGCTGATCGATAGCAGCAGGGCGATACACGTCGCAAGCCACCAAGAGAGGCTTTCGATTTTGCTGTGAGCGTAGCCGATTCGCCAGTTTACCGGAGAAAGTAGTTTTACCACTTCCCTGCAATCCGCTCATCAAAATAACGGCAGGTTCACCGCTGAGGGTAATATCAACTGCCTCACTGCCCATAAGCCGCGTAAGCTCCTCATGGACAATCTTTACCATCATTTCGGAGGGTTTAACGGCAGTAAGCACATTTCGGCCTAATGCTTCCTCTTTAACGCGTTCAGTAAATTGCTTTGCTACGTTATAGTTGACGTCGGCATCGAGCAATGCTCTCCGCACGTCTTTCATCGTCTCAGCGACGTTAATCTCTGTGATACGACCTTCGCCCTTTAATGTTTTAAAGGAGCGTTCAAGGCGGTCACTCAGGTTTTCAAACATCTATTCTTATTGCAGGGTTAATCGGTTAAATCAGTTGGTTGGTAGCCGTATCGGGGAAGACCACTTTCGGGGTAAACGTTTTAGCCTCTTCTGGTGTCATTTGGGCAAATGCCATTACGATAATCACATCTCCCACTTGTGCAAGCCTTGCAGCTGCGCCGTTGAGGCAAACCATACCGCTTTGGGCGGGGCCCTCTATCACGTAGGTATCAAAGCGTGCCCCATTATTGTTATTGACAATAAACACGCGTTCTCCGGGCAATATGCCGGCGGCTTCCATAAGTGCTTTATCGATAGTAATACTACCGATGTAATTAAGGTCCGCCTCTGTCACACTCAGACGATGAAGCTTCGACTTTAGTATTTGGACAAGCATGCGTCTAATCTTTAGGAATCAAACTTAGTACGATGTTTTGCAGTACTGTCCGATTCTTTACTTTATGCCTAAAAAAGCAATTCTTTTTCTTCTCAACGTAAATCAATCACTTCAGCGGAAGGGTACTCACTTGCCGTTTGAACAAAATCCCCCCGTTTGAGTTTGGGAGCCGACACTTCACGAGTAACCGATACAACTGTGGTATAGCCTTCGCGAGAGACTGCCTCAATTCGGGTTGGGAGCGCTCTTCCGCGGTCAAAGGTAACAATAAAACGACTTACTGCACTGCCCGATGCAAGCGGAGTAAGCGAATATTTGTTCTTACCGTTTGCGGAGGAGAGCAGGGAACGCTTATACTGCTTCCACGAGGAAAGAACCAAAATAGGATTCATATCGGCTACGTGCTCCTTGTTTCCGTCGAAGAGAACGAAGTTATCATTCTTCCGATCGTAATAGGAGTAGCTACTGTTGCCATCGTAATTTACATCCAGAGCGTCGAAACGCAATCTGAAGCAGCGATCTAAGAGCTTTACGGTTCCTTTGGTACTGTGCAGCGTTTGTCCCTTAGTGTTCACTGTTTCGCTGGCAAAGTCAATCATGACGCCACTTTTAATGCGTTGCGACGCAGCCTGAAAAAGGGCATCCGCTTGGTTTCCTTTTTGCGCGAAAAGCGTTTGGGTACCGCATAAACAGATGCCGATCCACAAAAGAAGAGCACCTTGCAGAAAGGACAAACAGGGAAGGACATTTTTTCCCTCCGTAACTGCCTGCCGAAACTTATATACCTTTTGTACGAAACTCATATACCTTTTGATTGAAAGTTATATACCTATGTATACAAACTTATATACCTTTTGCATCGCCCTGTTGGCACCATAGAATCAATGGGTTAGTTTGGCTCATCGTATTCTCTGCAATTACTCGGCAAGCATACGGTTCAGCGTGTGCATATCCGGCACCAATACGTCTCTCGGGCGACTACCCTTCTGCTCCGACACAATGCCGGCACGCTCCAATTGATCCATTATTCGTCCCGCTCTATTAAAGCCTATTTCAAAATTGCGCTGTACGTCACTGGTGGAAGCGCGCTGCTTATCCACCACCATTTCGGCAACTTGTCGGAAGAGCGGGTCGTTAGGCCCTGAGACGGTATCAGAGCCCCTCATGCCATCCCCACCTGTTTGCTCTGCTTCGGGTAGTTCGTACGGACGACAATGATAGGACTGACCGGATAAAAAGTCAACCAAAGCACCCGTTTCCGGCGTATCAATGAAGGCACATTGCAGACGGAGCATCTCTTTTCCTTGATAAAAGAGCATATCACCATTACCAACCAATTGATTGGCTCCCGGTGCGTCCAAGATGGTGCGCGAGTCGATTTGCGAAAAGACTCTAAAGGCGATACGCGAAGGGAAGTTAGCTTTTATAGTACCGGTAATGATATCCGTGGTAGGACGCTGCGTGGCAAGCACCATATGGATACCTGCAGCTCGCGCTTTCTGAGCAATACGGGTGATCGGTTTTTCCACCTCTTTGCCCAATTGCATAATCAGATCCGCAAACTCATCCACAATAAGTACTAAGTAAGGCAGGAAGCGGTTTTCCTCGCCTTTCTCGGTAATTCGGGGCAATCTACCCGATAAGTACATCTTATTGTATTCCTTTATATTGCGAACCTTAGCTTCGGAGAGCAAATCGTAGCGATCATCCATTTCGCAACAAAGCGATTGCAACACCGGAACTACCTTATCCAAATCCGTAATGATAGCACTATCCTTATCCGCAAGTGAGGCGAAGAAAAGCCGTTCAATAGGTCGATAGATAGAAAACTCCAGCATCTTGGGGTCAATCATCACGAACTTAAGCTCCGAAGGTGCCTTATTGTAAAGCAGCGAGGTAATGAGCACATTCAAGCCGACACTCTTCCCTTGCCCCGTTGCCCCTGCAAGAAGCAGGTGAGGGGTTTTGGTCAGATCGAACATAAACACGTCGTTTGTAATGGTGCGCCCCATAGCTACGGGGAGGCTCATCGTTGTTTCGTTGTATTTGCGCGAAGAGAGCATGGAACGAATCCCCACCACACGTGGCTTTTTGTTCGGTACCTCTATACCTATTGTACCCTTACCGGGTATGGGCGCAATGATACGGATACCGCCTACCGACTTGAGATTTAGCGCGATATCATCCTCCAGATTGCGAATTCGCGATATCTTCACACCGGCATCAGGCTGAATTTCGTACAGCGTAACCGTAGGGCCAACCGTTGCTTTAATCGGCACGGCGCGGATTTTGAAGCTCTCAAGCGTTTCAATAATCTTCTGCTCTTTGGCTTGAATCTCTTCCATATCGGGAGCTTCGTCGCCGGCAGGAATATCGTTCAGTAATTCAATGGAAGGATACTCATAACCTTCATCGGCACACGCCACCTTGGCAGTTGATTCGCTCACTGCTTCGGAAAGCGCATCCCCCTTGGCTTGTTCCACCACTAAACGAGATGCGGGCATTTCCGCATGGGTAGGAGCCGCTTGAGGCATAGGAGTGGGAGTAGCGTTCTCAACCAAAGTATCGCTTTCTGCCACCGGAGCTTCGGGCGGTTCGGGTTCTTGCGATTTGCGTGCCTTACGCTTCCAGTGGAAAATACTTTTTACCGGAGCGGCATCCCCGGGGGTAAAACTTTCCTCTTCGTCCTGTTCCTTTTGCTCATCCGTGGCTAACTGCTCGCGCATTCCGTCTAAGGCACTTTGCTCAGTATCATCCTGAAGTTCAGCGTCTTCTTCGGATTCGTGCTTTCGTCCGCCTACTCGTCCGAACGAAATGATCTTACGGAACCAATCCACCGAATGCGGCTCATAAATAACAGCTATTACTATGGCAAAGAAAAGCAACACCAGCACTAAGCCGGTAACCCCGATATTGACCAAAAGCGCATCCCTGAGCCAATCGCCGTGCAACCCGCCAAGGCGGAACGTAAGATGGGAAGAATCGAACAAAAGCGATAGAGCGGAAACGGCCAACGATACCCATATGGCGGTCAAACCCGCTACAATAAAGAGGTGAAGCGCATTACCGCGCCGAACCACTTTCATCATCTTGAGTGCCAAATATCCGGCATAAAAAAGCAGGACAAAGCTGCCCAAACCGAGGAATCCATCCACTAATCCGTCGCCAATAAAGGCTCCGCGGATACCTAAGGCATTGAGCGCTTCCGCCTTTCCACCAATAATTGTGCCAAAGGAGGCGCTTTTAACGATGCTATAATCGTTTGATGCCGTAAAAAGGTAGCTTACGGATGCTATCGTAGCAAGCAAAATAACGAGCAATAGCACCAGACTGAGCAAAAAACCTACCCATTCCTCTTTCACCAAAGAAGCCATCCGCACGCCCAAATTATGCCGTCCGGTATTAGATTTGTTCCGTTTTTTGCTTGAAGCAGATGCGCTACGCCGCGAATTTTTCTTATCGGCAGCCATTAGTTTCTATCTTATTTTCGTTCAATCTCGTCAACAATGCAAAGGTAACCAATAAGCTTTATATCCTATGGACCGGTATCACTTTGCCAAAAGGGACGCCATTCGCGCCGGATCTTTAAGCATTGCCACGGCAGCTTTTACCTGCTTATCACGCGGTAACATATGAGCAAAGTAGCTGCGGCGGTAGTTGCGCCTCAGGATAATTTGCCCCTCAAGATATTGCTTAATATCCGCTTTGTTACGTTCCAGCTCGGCAGCGATATTCGGTTCCACTTGCTTTTTGAAGGTATCAAGGTCTTTTTGGTAATAGGCAATGGTTCCTTCGGTAGTAAGTACCTTTTCCAACATTTCTACTACATAAAGGCTATAGGGCTTATACACATATCCCTTATCCCTAAGCATTTGGCAAAAGTTGTTGTACTCTTCGTCGGTTAGCGCAAAACTATCCGCCTTTATCGGACGCGATGCGCTACTTTCGTACGCCACAACCCAATCAAACACAAGCGTATCGGCAGCCAGATAGCCCACAAAAGCCTTCAGCGAATCGGCTGCCAAGGATACATCCGGCGTAATTCCTCCGGAGGAATATACTTTTCGCCCCGATGCCGTAGTGTAAGCGGTACCGAGCGAATCGGCGGCTTTTACGATGGAACCGCTTTGCCCCAGATGGTTATAGCTGATTTTTTGTATCGAACGACCGCTCGGCGTGTAGTAATGTGCCGTGGTGAGCTTTAGCATCGCTTCGTCCGGCATTCTAATAGTAGATTGCACCAAACCCTTACCGTAGCTCTTGTCGCCCATAATCACGGCGCGATCCAAATCCTGCATTGCGCCCGCCACAATCTCAGAAGCCGATGCCGAGCCGTTATCAATCAAAACGACCATAGGTATGTTTCCGGCAATAGGATCGGACGTGGTTCGGTATTCGCTATCGGTAGCCTCCATTCCGTCCCGTCTGCCTTTTACGGAAACGGCGAGCGTTCCTTTAGGCACAAATAGGGAAATCACGTCCACGGCACTCTGCAGCACGCCGCCGCCATTACCCCTCAAATCGAGAATAAAGGCTTTGGGATGGTATTCCTCCATCATAGCGGTGAAACTCTTGCGGAACTCCGCGCCGGCATCCTGCATAAAGGAGGCAAGCCGAATAAGCCCTATTCCGTCCTCCAGCATACCGCAATAAGCTACCGGAGATATATATACCTCTTTGCGCTTGAATACAAAGTCGAGCGGCTTAGGCTGACCTTTGCGCCTTACGGTAACCCGAATGGTTGAGCCCTCCGGACCGCGTAGCGCTTTACTCACATCGGGCGTGAACGCATGGGTGAAATCCTTTCCGTCAACGGACAGGATGCGGTCGCCCGCCTTAATACCAGCCAAAGCGGCCGGTTGCCCTTCGAACGGCTCATTGAAGATTACCGTTGAATCGGGTCGTTGGCTAATCAGCGCGCCCACACCGCCATAGTTTCCGGTGGTACTTTCGGCAAAGGATTCCACCTCCTCCTTGCTCAGATACTCCGTGTAGGGATCCAGCAACTGAAGGGTATTATTGAGCGCGAGCGCATTAACCTGCTCCAAATTAATAGTATCCACAAAGTAGCGCTGTAGATTGGAGTAGACCGCTCCGGTAGCCCGGATGGCTCTGACGAACTGCTCCTCGGGAGCGCGTTGCAATTTATTGCTTTCCGCTTCGGTTTGTGCTTCCGCCGTACCCCAAAAGAGCAAGACGAGCGGTAACATCCGTACGATTTTCAGTATCTGCTTCATAACTTTTCTACCTACTGCAAAGGTAGCGATAAAAGACGTTTCCCCCACTTTCCCGCCGAAGGCACCCCGCAGCAAAAGCGCTCTCCCGAAGCATTGCTCCGAACAAAAGAGAATGCCGTTGCCATACGCAGATACGTGGCTTCCAAAAGGTATATACCTTTCGTGCGATACCTATATACCTATCACTTGAAACCTATATACCTCCCGATGGGAACCTATATACCTTTTGCGGAACGCTAACCGAGCCTATCAGAACTTATCAGAGCTTATTAGAACCAATCCGAACTAATCGGAGGTTGTCAGAACTAATCCGATTGGCTCTGATGGGGATGGGCATTAGCGCGAAGGGCGAAGGGCGGGGGCGTGGGCGCAGAAGCGAAGCGCCTGCGCTCCGAGGGGGAGCACAGGCGCAACACATTCACTGCTATTCGTGTAGGTTCCGTCTCGTTCTATTCCAAACGAGGCGTTACTTTATTCAAGCGTATCCCGGAACAAACGAACCGGACCTGCTTGAATATAAGGAGGTTTATTTTTTTCGAAGTTCGCATAAACAATGCCCCCACGAGAATAAATTCCAAATTGCAAATATGCGAAATCGTAACTCTTTTGATTTACCCCATAATAGGATAGTTGTTCTTCATGAGCCCTATGTCTCATCTCACTTGGATCTTTATACGGAATATGATCATTCGTTTCAGTTTCAACTATTCTAAACCCGGTTGTAGGAAGAAAGCGATATACGGTCTGCTCAGCATTGGAACGCCAAAATGTTTCTTTTGCGATATCCTCAATCGTCACATTATCCGGCACCAAACAAGAACGTATCCTTATATAATTATAAGAATCATTAGGGCTAAGCATTTCTTCAATTGATGTCTCTAACTCAGGTGTATACGTATTCGTTGTGACGAATTCATAAGACCATGCGGATTGATATTCTGTTCCTTGATAACGAAGAGCATATACTCTTTGTCTACCTCCCATCAGATCTGTGCACGCTTTAAAAAGGAGCGTTTCTTTTGAGGTAACGTTACGACCATTTACACGAACAGTCTGTTGGATTTGAACACTTTCCCCATCACGATTTTCCTCAATGTCCACATAGCCAGCTGACTCAGCATAATCGGTGCCGCTCTCAATTTCACCCATAGGAAGAACTGAGCGCCAATCTTCCGGAGTGGGAAGGTGATACGGCACCCCATCAATGGTCACCTTACCAAACCTGTTTATTGCTCCCTTAGGGGAATAATAGCCATAATGGTGTGTACCACCCATCAGTCCGTATACTTCTTTGGGAAGGAAGCGGCCTAACGAGTCCAGATTGTTTTTTGCCATATACTCCAATGGGTTTATTCCCACCCGTTTCACTATGATATCCTGCGCTATACCGGATTCCTTATGCTTCGCTTGGATAGTAAAACTGGCGCACTTGCTTCCCTTAGCAATAGTAAAGTTTTTGGTATCGTTGTCGAGCGAAATCTGTGTAGAAGCAATGCTTTTTAGCGCAAGAGTGAATTCACTCGGAGCCAAAGGCTCACTTGCCAACACATGCCCGGTAGTATCCGTACCTGCGTAAATGGTTTTCATGCCCGTTATATGCCCCATTCCGCCCATATGGTCAACGGAGTTTTTATCCGCCGTAAAGGTGTACCGGGTAAAGGTTTTTCTCATTTTAAGCAGGTCGCTGTCGCTATAGGCAATTTCACCGCCCTGTTCCCAATCCAACACCTCGATTTCGTAGTTCACCTTATCGGCAGTATCATCATCCCCACCCGGATTTACGCCGGTACCCTTGGTGAGGTATACACGGTAAAGGTGGTTGCGCTGCGTAGCAATTGCGTTCCCCCCATCCTTAAACTCGATGGTCTTTTTCCACAGTGTACCCTTATAAGTTCCTTCTAACAGTAGTGTGGTGGCTCCCTTTACGGGGTTTTCGTAGCTGTAGATACCGCCCGCTATCACCGAAGCGGTGAACCAATCGTTATTTGCTTCATAGCTTTGGATACCGCCGTCCGCATCTGCCGGAACAGCCGTCTGCGTCAAGAGGTAGCTCTTTTGGATTTGGTTTTGCAGTGTAGCCTTAGTCAGCACCAATTCGTCGCCTAACAACTTATTGAACACGTCAAAGCGGCACGCCAAGCGGCGCAGTACAATTTTACCCGCATTTGCCGTTTTTCCCTGTTCGGTAGTCACCTTAACCGGGTCCGTGCCGAGCATTGCAAAACCCGATTCACCGTGTTTCGGTAGCGCACGGTCGAATACTATTTTTTGGAAGTTTGCGTAGGATAGGCCCGGTGTTAACTTACCGAGGAGGGTTGCCTTTGCCGATGCGTCGCCCGGTTTGTAGCCGTTAGCGATTACTTCCATGTGGTAGGTGCCCGCCGCCTCCATATCAAACTTGATAACGCCGTCGTACGGGTTACCGCCGGCAGGCATCACGATATTTTCCTCCGTAATCACCTTTTCCAATGCTGACGGTGTATCGCCCGCCGTACTGTTGTTGGAAAAGACTACAATGGTTAGGTTTTCGATTGCGTGCTCATTTTGATAGGACGCCGTAAGCGATGTACCCTGTTGGGCGGCACGCATAGCCCCCTTGTTCCCCTCAATGCTTATGGCTACGGGGAAATTCATTTTCCTTTGCGGTGCTTCCTTGGGAGCCTCTCCCTTACAAGAGAGCAATCCCAACGCCATTACGGCTGCCGCCAATATTCTGTTTGCTTTCATATTGCTTTGTTATTCTGTACTTTTATTGTTTCTCGGTCGGTTCCGTCGGGAAGAAGATTATCATTTACCTCACACCCAACTACTTAAACTACTTAGGTTGTTTTACCGTTAGCGTAAAGAATGCCGCATTAGCGGTTGATTTCAGCTTGATGCTGCCGGTGCGTTCCTTACCGGATGTGTTGGCGGCAACGGTAAAGGTAAGCGTAGCTTTATTGCCTGTTCCCGGCGTAATTTTTGCATTGGTAATCCAACCGGCTCCCGTAAGTACTTCGGGCTGATCGTAAGCGGTATGGTTGGCAAAATCGTTATCCAACTGCAACGTGTAGCTGTGTACCGCGTTGTCAGCCACATTCAGCGTAGCGCCCATATCGGAACGATCCGTGAGGTTTTCACCGGTTACGTAAATCAGCGACAGCGTTTCCTCAAAATCAACCGCATTCCATAGTTCCTCCTTAATGGAGAAATCCAACTTACCGCCGGTAGGCTCGGTTTTATCACCCAACACAATCGTATAAAGGTGATTACGGTATATGTTTACGGGGACGGAGAAGTTGCCGTACGCATCCTTCTTTTTAAAGGGAATGGTAAACTCAAGCCCTTTTTGATTATCGTAATTGGCGGTAACCTTTAATGTGACAATGGCATCATCGGGAACACCCTCGTTAAGCGTTTCTATAGGATAAAACGCTTTTTTTATCCTTGTGCCGGCACGCTTTCCCATAGTATTGGAGGCATCCAAAGTGGCAAAATGGGAAGAGGGACTATTTCTTTTATTTGCTTTTTGGGGAGTTTCAAATATATAGCAGAAAGTAGTTTCATTATTGAAAAGGCTAAGATCTGTAATCTCAAAACCGGGGATACAGTTGAGGATATCGATACGCGCCACTGCACGCTTCAACTGTACGCTAACTACACTATTACCATGGATACTGATCACGCGACTGCTATTTCCGTCCGTTGCAAATCCCACCATCGGGATACGCCATCCGTTGTCACCGGGGATCTCGATTATAGGGCCATCCGGGTAGAGAGCAGGATCGGCAGGAATTAAAGGGTCATTCTGCGATGGTGAGAGCAAATCATTCAGAACGCTTTTTTTAATTAGTTCCATAGTTGTACCTTTGACTATGGGAGGATTAGCATTGGCAATAAATAAGAACTGATACTGAGCGTCCTTTTTCCACTCCGGTTTGTAGGTATAATGCGCTTCCCGGCTGGTAAACTTAAAGTCCGGCGTATTACGGATGTTAATGGGGTCTTCCACCACCTTTTCGCCCTTTTCGTCGAATACGTACATCCAAAGCTGGTCGATAGCCCATTCGGGTCCGTCCTGAATAGCACGAACATCCACCAGTTGGGTGTCGTCACCGGGACGTACAAACCTAAAGGTTATACCTTCCGTCTGTTCCGTTTTTTCCTCTTGAACCTTTTGGGGCTCATTTTTGCAGGAAAACAATCCTACGGAAAGTGCCATCAGCACCACCGCAGTTGCATAAATGTTTCTTTTTTTCATATAATTACTCCTTATACTGATTAAGTTTCTCCTTCTTTTCTTTTGTTTATTCTATATCTTAAATCTGTTACTTCTCTCTGTTTCCGTTTTCCATAGTTCAGTTGCCAAAGCTGCCACCGTCTTCCCAGTCCAATACGCTCCCGGTTATCCACGGCTGTACTTCAACCATACCATTCTCCAATATTCTAAGCCGAAGGTAGTACTCCTGCTCGGGATCCATATTGGGGAACCAGCCCCAATTCTTAAATACGGCAGCTAAATCGATGGGGCGGTTGAAGAGGCGCGCGCCATCGTGCCACAGCTGCAGCGTGGGGATTGCTTCATTCAAGTAGCGCAAAGTGCGCACTTCGTAGAACAGCTCCCGTCCGCGCAATGTATTCTCGCTCCGTACCACCGCATCATGCGGTTGGGGCGAATAGGGATAGTGATGCACCGAGTAATCGCGCGTCGGTTCATTACTATCCGCTCCTGCCGCCGGTCCGCCCATCACCTGCAACGTATAGGCAGGATTTATTTCCAACCGGTACTGTGGCACCAGCTTGCTCAGTTCCACTGTATAGCGATCACTCCCTGCGGGTAAATCGCCCTCCCAACCGATTTTTATGTGCAAGTGACAGTGTATGTTCGCCATATCGCACAAATAGGTATGGTTTTTGTTCCGCTGTGCTTTAAAGGTACGAAGATTCCAAAACAGCTCTTCCGCATGGGTGTACGCTGCATTATCCTCCGTACGATGCTGCAAAGCAAGTGTAACCTCCTTCAGTTGCGTTACGCCGGGCTTGAGCGCATCCATATAGGTATAACCCTCCGTGCGGTTACCGATGGTCAGCATCGTATAGGTGCCCTCCTTGAGGTTACGCAAGCGCACTTCTGTACGTCGTGCCGAATCTACCGGTACTTCGTACATAAACGTACCCTTGTCATCGAACAGATAGTGCCGCTCCGTTTGGATCATCTGAAGGTACTTATCATGCCCCAGACTGATGTAGCGATAGCGCAGCAAGACGCCTTCGCAACACGCATCGCGCACATCCTGAAGCGAGCAGCCGGTGAAAAGCCACAATGGGATCACCACCCACGCCGCCAAGCTCCATAGGCTACGCTTGATTGTATGATAAACCTTCATTCCGCTTTTCCTCTATCTGTTTCGTTTTCTTTCTCGTTTTTGGCTACTTTCCGGCATTTCATTTCCGATTGCCCTCCTTTGCGTTACCGCTCTGTACGGGCTGCCCTTTTGCGTCTGCAGTGCCGGTTAGGTCTACACCCGACGCTTTCAGTCGCTTCAGATATTCGCCTGCTTTTGCCGCCTGACGCGGATCGTTTAGCGCCTTTTCAAAATAGCGCGCTGCCATACCGTATTTTCCGCTCAGCCAGTAGTAAAGACCCATATTCGTGGCCGCTTCAGGGGCATCAGATATGTGGCAAAGATACTGCCAAGCCTGTGCCAAATCGCGGCGCACCAGTGCTGCCGATGATGCATTCAGGTTCGCAATCTTATCTTCCGGATAAAAACGTGCCGCCGTATCGTACTCTCTACCAAACTCTGCATGCGCTACTCCATCCTTATTTCGCCGTTGTGCCACTTCGTAGATTTCTTCCTGCGACAAATCCTGCGGACGACGATCGTACACGCTTTCTACTTCTTCCGGCTTAAAGTTTCGTACCTTATAAGATACCTCCATATCCATCCGTCGCAAAGGCGGATACAAATTTTCCAGCAAATACTTATACACGCTGCCGCCACCCAACTGCATAAGGCGCGCTTCTCTACCACCCTCTATCGAGTAGCCGTCTATCAGCCTCAGCACATCTTCCTTCATCGGTACGTAGGGGCTTTCCTCTACCGATTTACGCAATCCGGCCCAGTCTTCGCCCTTTCCCACAGCGGGGAATTGCGACAACGAGCTCAAACTGCCGTACATCGTTATTAAATACGCCTTAAAGCTATCGGCACGACGTTGCGATAAGGCCAAATTGGCATTGAAATCGCCTTCCGGTGAAGCGTAGCCCGTAATGGTAAGCTTTTGCACTTCGATATCGTCCGGTGTTTCCACTATAGGCTGCAGTATGCGCGTCACCTTGGCCAGTTCCAAGTAATTCTGAGCAAATGAGGAAACAATATCGTGCTTGCCCACCTTGAACTGTACCCGCACCGTAGCGTGTTCCGCTCTCAGCTTAACTTTTTCCGCATCCGGACGGTAAAACAGCATATCCCCGGGTTGCAGATTGGGAGCTGTGGGCGGTAGCACTACCTTAGGCGGCTCCGGTTTAGCGGGATAGGTTATCGCAACCGGATAGGTATCTAACGGATTATAGTTACAGCAATCTTCCAAAAATTGATACAGCTCCAAGCGATTATCACCACCTTCAGCAATCTGGTCGGCAGGAAGCAACATTTCCCCCTCAAAACGAATCGGTTCCTGCTTCGCTTCCTTACTCCGTGCCAGGATGGTTACCTGTTCGCTTTCCGTACGTTTCTTATACTCCTCACGGCTCAACAGCTCCGTTTCTCGTAAATAGAAGCGGTGACGCAACGGATCCTGTAGTACTACCGAGCGGAACGGGTACTGATGTTCTCCGGAAGCGTAGATTGGAACGATGTGCAATGCTTCGTTCCTGCCCAACGAACCGGTGCGCGCCTCTACCGTAAAGCGCAACCGTAGCGTATCGCCCGCAACACGTGCTTCCACATCCTTATAGGTAACCAACGGGAGCACCTCCTTTTTGTCTTTCTTGCCCTTCTTGTTCCGGGCCAACGGCGTTACCACATCTGTACGAACCGTGCGTACCTGTGCGGTATCGGACGCGTTTTCTTTAGTACTCTTTTCCGATGAAGCCTTTGTATCCGTACGGGGTGTGTGCGTTTTTGTAGTATCGGCTACGGCTTCCTGCGCACTCTTTGCCGTTGCCGTTTTACTTTGTGGCGTTTGTGCCGATAGACTCGGCTGAAACATAAGTCCCGCGCACCATACGCCTAAAACGTATATCGCTTTTCCGATTATTTTTTTGCTGTTCGTCTTCATTTTCTTACGTACCTTTTGATTGACGTATCTCGTTTTTTTCCGAAATGTGATCCTTACCGCAAATAGTAACTAAATGTGATCGCCGCCTTCGTAGGACCAAAGTAATTGCGATGCGCTTTACCTAAATCGGCTCCGCAAACCCACGCATCGCATCGATTATAGTTAATGCGTACCCAGCCGGCGCCAATGGAGAATTCCACCCCGCCGCGCTTACCTAAAGGAAGCTGATAGCCGTATGAGAGCCCAACACCATACATATTACCCCAATAGCGTTCGTGTTTCAGTTGAGGGATAATACGCAGCGCGCCCACATTGAACTCACCGTACACGCCGTGCAGCCCTAAATAGCTCCGTTCGAACGTTTTACAGAACCAGAACTTAGCTTCCGGCATCACCGTCCAGTGGATCATTTTAGGATTATACGTATTCCCCGCTTCATCCTGCCACGAGCGATACAGAAAAGGATTATAACCGCCGTGAACGCCCAAGCTCCACCGATCATGCAGCTTTACCTCTACGCCGGCGTTTGGCGTACCCGTGGCCCAATAGAGCAGATTGGTGCTCACCGATACCTGCTGTGCTTTTGCCGTAAAAGGAAGAAGAAGCGTAACCAACGCAAAGAGCAGAAACGAAGCGAAAGTGGTGATAACACGCTTTCGCTGCCCCAAATATAACTCTGAACTTTTTTCTCCCGAAACAACAAAGAGATTCCCTCTCTCCCGAGAAGAAATCTCTTGATGAAATTTTTTGTTGGTTAGGGTTGTGCAGCCTAAAGCCGCTTGAGCAGCGGCATACGGTAGCCCGCTATCTACCGAAGCGGAGGTATGCCGAAAGCGGCGGGCGGAGCGACGATAAGGAGCATTCTCTCTCTCTTTCTCTCTCTCTCTAACAAAAAGTTTGAGACTACCAAACTTTTCATGTTAAACTTGCGTAAAGAAATCGTTTTCTTCATCTCTTTCGTTATTCTTTTTCTTACTCACATTCCGTACCGCACTCATTTTATAACGCAATTGAACACAATACGAAACTGCAATGCATCGGCACGATCACGAACCTACGAGGTTATTGTATTTCTCCCACCGATCCCTTTCAGCGGCAAAGATACACTATTATTTTGAATCGAGCCCTTTTATCCGAGCTTATCGGATAAACTCTGATTGATTCCGATTAACTCTGATCAATTCCGATTAACTCTGATCAATTCCGATTAACTCTGATTGATTCCGATAGCCTGCGATACATTATAATACGGTTTGATACAGTTTGATACACTTCGATACAGTTTGATACAGTTTGATACACTTCGATACAGTTTAATACGTTAGGATACGTTAGGATACGTTACGATACACTTCGATACAGTTTAATACGTTAGGATACGTTACGATACACTTCGATACAGTTTGATACACTACGATACAGTTTGATACACTACGATACAGTTTGATACAGTTTGATACACTTCGATACAGTTTAATACGTTAGGATACGTTACGATACACTTCGATACACTTCGATACACTTTAATACGTTTCGATACACTTAGGGGGTACGCTGCGTTGTACCTTTGCATCGTTCCTCAGGGGAATAGGCGAAATGCACCAGTAGTGCCGATGCCTCCCACGAAGGACGGTGTTCTTTGACTTATTGTATTAGTGCGTCCCGAGGAGGCAAGGAGCCGTGGGGATTTGCTCTATTGCCCCTGCATCTTTGGGGGTAAATCGGTAAAGCGGTGCCTTTTGCGGGCAAAGTATGCCCACACCACGGAGCCTTTCCCCGGAAGAAGCGGTAATGATGCGACGTTCTTAGGCGGCGTGTACGCGTGGCGCATCGCCCGGTACTCTTTGCGTGCTTCGGTAACCGCTCGTGCCGCCGCCTTTTCGCCCTTCAAGCGATAGACCCACTTGGAAAGCGTATCGAGGAAAGCACGGGCAAAAAGAACGGTGCGCGACTTGCTTCGGGGCAGGTTCTTATAGAGCATCAGCAAGTTGTTGCGATAATTGAGCTTCACCTTAAGGGGCGATTCGCCGCTAAGGGTAGCTCCCCCCACGTGATATACCACACTTTGCGGTACATAATAGAGCTGTTCGCCTCGGCGTCTCAATCGGAGTGCCAAATCGATCTCCTCCATATGCGCAAAGAAGGTTTCGTCAAAGCCCTCTACCGCCCAAAAGCTTTTGCTCCGGATAAAGAGCGCGGCACCGCTTGCCCATCCGATCGGCACGGCATCATCGTATTGCCCTAAATCGGCTTCAACGGAATCAAAGAGCCGTCCGCGGCAATAGGGATAACCATACCGATCTATAAAGCCGCCCGCAGCACCGGCATATTCAAACAGTTCGCGCCGACTATAGCTACGCAGCTTGGGTTGCACGGCTGCCACACGAGGATGCTGCTCCAAAAAAGCTACCGGCGCCTCCGTCCACCCTTGCGTTACTTCAATATCACTATTGAGGAGGCAGTAGAACTCCGCGTCCACCTCCCTTAGCGCACGATTGTAGCCTCCGGCATAGCCTTTATTGTCGGGATACGAAAGGAGACGAATTTGGGGATAGGCTGAGGCGACAAAAGCAGCGGAACCGTCCGTGGATCCGTTATCGGCAACCACAATTTCGGCAACTTCCTTTGGCGTGAAGGCACACAGGGCCGGGAGGAACCGCTCCAATAGTTCCTTTCCGTTCCAATTGAGAATCACTACAGCGAGCTTTACCATACGCTACGAAAGAATCGTGGACAAAGGTTCGCCGTAACAAAGCTCCTCGTTCGGAGAAAGTTGTGCCCCAATGCGTGCCGGTGTGATACGGTTGGTAAGCGAGGCATCGTAGGGAGCGGTCAGTTTGATGTAATTATCGGTGAATCCGCTCATCTGCCCTTCGTGCTCGCTGCTTTCCCACAACACCGGTCGGCACTGGCCGTTGAAACTATTATAGAAAGCACTGAGGTGCTCCATACTTAACCGGTGCAATATTTGGGAACGAATCTTCTTTTTGGCGGGCGTTACGATATGAGGAATGGATAGGGCATCCGTTCCCTTGCGCTCACTATAGGTAAAAAGATGGAGGCGGGTGAAGGGCATTTCGCTCAGAAAAGCGCGTGTTTCCTCAAACAGAGCGTCCGTTTCGCCACGCATGCCCACAATTATGTCCAAACCGACAAAAGCATCGGGCATCAAGCGTTTGATTCGCTCCAATCGATCGGCAAAAAGGGCACGACGATACTTGCGGCGCATCAAGCGGAGCACTTCATCGCTACCGCTCTGCAAAGGGATGTGCCAATGAGGCATAAAGTGGCGCGAGGCGGCTACAATATCGATTAGTTCGTCACTAATCAGCTCCGGCTCAAGGGAACTGATTCGGTACCGTTCAATGCCCTCCACGGCATCCAAAGCGAGGACCAAATCTTCAAAATGTTCCTTTGTGGTGCGCCCAAAGTCGCCTATGTTCACGCCGGTGAGCACAATTTCGCGACCGCCCTCGGCTACTACCTTGCGAGCGGCTGCTACCATAGAGGCAATGGAGCCGTTACGGCTTCTGCCCCGAGCCTTAGGTATAGTGCAATAGCTGCAAGCGCAGTTGCATCCGTCCTGTACTTTGAGGAAGTGACGCGTGCGATCGTCTCGCGAGCAACCCTCTTCAAAGCGATGGAGCAACTCCCAGGAGCCCACGAGGAGCGCCTCCTCCCGAGGGAGCTTCCGTCCGTCACGTAGCGCGGTTAGGTATGCGGCTACATGAGTAGCTATTTCACTCTTTCGTCCGGTACCGACAACCAACGATACGCCCTCCATAGCGAGTAGCTCGGGAGCAGCCAGTTGCGCATAACAACCGGTAACCACCACTACTGCCGTGGGATGGGCTCGAACCACCTGACGGATTAGGTTACGCCCCTTTTTATCGGCTTGAGCCGTTACGCTACACGTGTTAATCACACAGATATCAGCGCGCTCGCCCTTCGGTACCGGGGTAACTCCGTACTGCTCCAATTCGCCTCCGATAGTGGAGGTTTCGGAGAAGTTGAGCTTGCACCCCAACGTATAGTAGGCGGCACGCTTACCACTAAGGAGCCCAAAATCGGCATCCGGCAAGTTGGGTGCCGATGGGTTAGAAGGGGTTTGCCTCATTGGACATAAACGCTTCCGGCGGCATATTGTTCTGATCCAAACTACCGATGCCCATTGAGCTTTCGCGCTGTATGAAGCCACCGGCATCGGCAGCCACAAACTTGGTAAATTCGCCCAAGAAGGATAGGCGTATATCACCAGTGGGACCGTTACGGTGCTTTGCTACAATAAACTCGGCTTTGCCTTGCGTAGAGCTGTTATCGGTTGAAAACGTACGGATGCCGTATTCCTCCGGACGGTGAATAAAGCAAACCACATCGGCATCCTGCTCAATGGAGCCGGATTCGCGTAAGTCGGAGAGCTGAGGCTTCTTGCTATCGGCATCGCCCTGCATACGCTTATCCACCTCACGGTTGAGCTGCGCCAGCACTATGATGGGTAAATTGAGCTCTTTGGCGAGCGACTTGAGTGAGCGTGATATGAGTGCGATCTCCTGTTCCCGGTTACCGAAGTAGGTTCCTTCGGCATTCATCAGCTGCAAGTAGTCGATGATGATCATTTGCACCCCTTTTTCACGCACGGCGCGACGCGACTTGCTCCTGAGCTCAAAGATGGAAAGACCGGTAGATTCGTCCAGATAGGCAGGTTTGCCCTCCAAGAGTGGTAAGCGTTCCTTCAGCGTTTCCCACTCGTAATCCTCTAATTTACCGCTACGGATATGACTTAAGGGGATTTCGCAAAAGTTGCTGACCAAACGGTCCATCAGTGCATCCTTAGTCATTTCCATCGAGAAGAACAGCGTAGGCACGTCCTGATCAATGGAAAGCGTTTTGATCATAGTCATGGCGAAAGCAGTTTTACCCATACGGGGACGCGCTCCGATAACGATTAATTCGCCACGCTGCCAGCCGTTGGTCATACGGTCCAACTCGTATAGTCCGCTGGGTATGCCGCTGATGCCGTCCGCCTTGTTGGCGGCTTCCTGTAAACGATACTGGAAGTTATCTTTCAGTTCGTCTACACGAACAATATCTTTGCGCATCTTAAACTGCGCCAGTTCGAAAAGTGTCGATTCGGCAGCCTGAACCTGCTGATCCACCTCTTCGGCATCTTCGTAGGCACGCGTCATTACACCGGAGGCAAAACCAATTAAGCCTCGGCTCATTGCCTTATCGGCAACGATATGGGCGTGGTACTCCAAGTTTGCAGCTCCGGCTACGTTGCGGGTCAGTTCTGCTACCGCTGCCGCGCCTCCGGCTGTTTCCAACTCATCCGTACGGCGAAGCTCTTCAATAACCGAAAGCATATCGAGCGGTTTCTGATGAGCTGCCAGCGTGACGATGGCATCGTAGATTACTTCGTGTGCCTTTACGTAAAACGATTGCGCGGAAATGATCTGCGATACCTCGTAATAAGCCTCCGGCTCCAGCATAATTGCTCCCAGTACGGCACGCTCCATCTCAATAGCCTGAGGCGGTAGCATACCTTCCAAGGAGCCCACCGCCGATGCCGTTGACGGCGTCGCTACGGTAGCACGCTTACGCTTCTTTGGTCCCGTTGCGTCTGCCATATCAATCCAACTTTAGCACGGCAAGGAATGCCTTTTGCGGCACCTCAACCGTTCCGATTTGCTTCATTCTCTTCTTTCCCTCCTTCTGCTTTTCCAGAAGTTTCCGCTTTCGGCTTATATCGCCTCCGTAACACTTTGCCGTTACGTCCTTGCGTACCGCCTTAATGGTTTCGCGGGCAATAATCTTTGCGCCTATGGCGGCTTGTACCGCTATATCGAACTGCTGACGCGGTATGAGCTCCTTCAGCTTCTCGCACATACGTCTGCCAAACGGAATGCTGTTATCCACGTGCGTTAAGGTAGAAAGTGCATCCACCGGTTCACCGTTGAGCAATATGTCCAACTTAACCAACTTGGACGGCCTAAAGTCCGTGATGTGATAGTCAAACGAAGCGTATCCGCGCGATATGCTCTTCAATTTGTCGTAAAAGTCGATCACTATTTCGCCCAGAGGCATATCAAAGTGCAGCTCCACGCGGTTACCGGTAATAAAGTTTTGACTGACCAGCTCTCCACGCTTATCAAGGCAGAGCGTCATTACCGGACCGATGTACTCGGCGCGCGTTATTATGGTTGCCCGGATATAGGGTTCCTCAATGCGCTCAATACGCGTTACATCGGGCAACCCCGAAGGATTGTGTACCTCTTTGTGTCCGCCCGTGCGGTCGTATACCCTATAGGATACGTTCGGCACGGTGGTGATTACATCCATATTGAACTCGCGCTCCAATCGTTCCTGAACAATTTCCATATGGAGCAACCCCAAGAAGCCGCAGCGGAAGCCGAAGCCCAACGCTGCCGAGCTTTCCGGAGAGAACGTAAGCGAAGCATCGTTCAGCCGCAACTTATCCAACGAACTGCGCAAATTCTCAAAATCCTTGCTATCGATGGGATATACACCGGCAAACACCATCGGTTTTACCTCCTCAAAGCCCTCAATCGGTGCTTCGGCAGGGCATTCCGAATGGGTCACCGTATCACCCACCCTTACATCCTTGCTCTCCTTAATTCCGGTAATGATGTAGCCCACATCGCCCGCTTTCAGCTCCTTACACGGAACCGGTTGCATACGTAGAATACCTATTTCCTCGGCATCGTACTCAAAGCCGGTAGACATAAAGCGAACCTTATCCTTCTCACGCAACGTTCCGTTCACCACTTTTACGTAAGCAATTACCCCGCGGTAGGCGTTGTACATCGAGTCGAACACAAGGCACTGAAGTGGCGCTTCTGTATCACCGGTGGGCGATGGTACGCGCTCGATTATTGTTTCCAAAATTTTGTCTACTCCTTCGCCCGTTTTTCCGCTGGCGCGGAGGATTTCGCTCCGCTCGCAACCGAGTAGATCCACAATTTCGTCCTCTACCTCCTCGGGTTTGGCGCCCGCCAAGTCTATCTTATTGATCACGGGGATGATGACCAAATCGTTCTCCATAGCTAAGTAGAGGTTCGAAATGGTCTGTGCCTGAATTCCCTGCGTGGCATCCACCAAGAGCAGAGCCCCCTCGCACGACGCAATGGAACGCGACACTTCGTAACTAAAATCCACGTGTCCCGGAGTATCCACCAAGTTAAGCGTATAAGTAACCCCATTGTAGGGATACTGCAGCCGTACAGCGTGACTCTTTATGGTGATACCGCGTTCCCGCTCCAGATCCATACTGTCCAAAAGCTGATCTTCGGGTGTTTTGCCTTCCACCGTATGTGTTGCCTCAAGCAGACGATCCGCCAGCGTGCTCTTACCGTGATCGATATGAGCAATGATGCAGAAGTTTCTGATTTCCTTCATATTCCCTTTCTTTCCATCGGCAGCCGGTTGCCAATTGCTCCGTACTCCGACCGCGCAAAGATAACCATTTCGCCCCTTTCCCGAGAAAAAGCAGCCCGTTACTCTCACCCCCATTCTCGTTTTCAGCGGATACTCTTTCGCACGAATCACAATCCGGCACAGCAACAATCCCGATCCAGCGAACCAAACAATCGGTATAAATCAAACCGCTTCACCAGAGGAATTAAAACACGTCTACCAAGACACCAGAACGGTTGAGAGTATCCGAGGAAAGTCTATAGAGTTTTTCCAGAAAGTCTATAGAGTTTTCCGAAAAAGTCTATAGAGTATTTTCAGAAAGTCTATAGACTTTTCTCTAACGGCACCATACAAACGCTCCGATACCTCCCATCCTCCACTCCATTTTCCCCGTAGAACTGTGCGCAAAGTGCGCAGTTGGGAGAGCGAAGGGAGATAGGGTGTGGGCTACATGTTCGAGGGAGGATATCTGAATTTATCAAAATCAATCGGAACTAATCGGAGGTTATCCATGAGAGCGATGCAAGGTATCGTAGGGCGTGATGCAGCGAATCGGAATGAGTTATCTTTGCAGTAGTTATGCGTATCGGAATAAAGCTCTTTTTGCTCGGGATACTCGTATCATCCATCTGCTCCGTTCTCAGGGCAGCAGAGATGGCTCGAGCAGATACATTGTTGTCATTGGAGGATGAATCGGTGATGCAGATGCGGAGGGATGCATCTCTTTCCTCAACGGGAAGGGCGGCAGGACTAATGGAGAAAGATACGATATCGGTTCAGATGCGGGCGGATACAGTACCGGTGCGGACGGATAAGTTGATGGAGGTGCGTCCGCTTGCAGCTATGCCCCTACTCATCCTTGCCGCTACAGCGGCTCCGCAAGCCGATTGGCATATCCGCAATATACGGAACAGATACTTCCCTCATCTGAGAATGCACTGGGACGACTACGTGCAGTTTGCTCCGCTTGCTCTATCACTATCGCTCCCGGCATGCGGTATCACCCCACGAGGAGGCAGTGCATATCATTATACGGCACATTCGTTCGCTGTAGGAATAGCATTGCTCGGAGTACTCGGCACCAAGTATGCGGTGGGCAGGCTGCGCCCGCAGGGCAATTCGCACAATTCGTTTCCGAGCGGACATACGGCAACCGCTTTCCTCGGCGCCGAATTGTTGGACCTTGCTTACGGTGAGCGCTATCCGCTACTCGCCTCATTTGGGTATCTGACAGCGAGTCTGACGGCTTATGGACGCATTCTGAACAATCGCCACTGGGGAAGTGATGTATTGGCTGGAGCTGCCGCGGGAATTCTATCCGCAGATGCCGGTTATTGGCTGGCAGACCTCGTTTGGGGGCAAAAGCGTTTTGCCGCCTTCGAACGAACGGAAATGAGTGCCATTGTGGTGGATTGCTCACAAGGAATGGAGCGAACATTCTGCGGATCACAAGCATGGAGCAGCGAGGTGGCTGTGCTAAAGGTAACCCGTGGAGGGGGAGGAGGTACTTTCGGCTGGGGCGGCTCTATTGGCACTAAACTTTCGGAACGGAGCGAGACAAAGCCCTCCTATTCGATAAACATTGTGGGAGAAGGAGGATTGGATATGGGCAAACGTATGAACTGTGGTACACTAATGAGCATCGGAATAGGTGGTATCGGAACTACTCCGCTGGCGGAAGCTCGTTTGGGCGGCTACGTTTCGTTCGACTTATCTGCGCACCGCTCCTGGCGACTCTTCTTTCTGATAGGGCGACAATTACAAGCAAATAGAGATGCGGATCTGACTCTCTTCATTCAGACGGGTATAGCGCTACGGTTAAGGGCGTTTGCTTGCAGGGGCTGATTCGGAGGATCGGTTTTATCCTGCTTCGCACGAAACGCTTATCTTTGTGGCGAGAAAGATAGCGGACGAAATGACGAACAACGAGAAGATGAAAGAGAACAAAACTACACCGCGCAAAAACGTTCCGACAGCACGCAGGAGCAGGAGCCGTCGCACGAAAGCCGGTGGCGACCGACGCAAACTAATCCTCGCCACCATTCAGGGCGAAGACCGCCCTGGTGTAACCGCTTCGCTAATGGAAATATTGGCTAAACGGAATGCCTTTATTTTGGATATTGGTCAGGCGGATATACACAACAATCTCAACTTGGGGATTCTGTTCGAAACAAGCGAAAAACAAAGCGGTGATATTTTCAAGGATCTACTATATCGCGCTTACGAATTGGATGTTTCCATCCGATTCAACCCCATTTCACCGGAGAACTATATGGAGTGGGTGGACGCTCAGGGCAAGAACCGCTACATCATTACCGTGGTGGCGCGCAAGATTACTGCCGAAATGCTTGCTGCTCTGTCCGATGAAGCGGCGGAGCAAGGTTTGAACATCGACAATATTCGCCGTTTGACCGGTCGTATTCCTCTAGACGAAGGGCAACGCGCCCCCAATGCCAGCATCGAATTCTCTATGCGAGGCACACCGCGCAATGTGGAAAAACTGCAGGAAAAGCTCGTAGATATATCGGCTCGGCTCAATATGGACATTTCGTTCCAAAGAGAATCCATGTTCCGACGGATGCGCCGCGTGATCTGTTTCGATATGGATTCAACGCTAATCCAGACGGAAGTTATTGACGAATTGGCAGCACGCAATGGTGTGGGCGATAAGGTAAAAGCCATTACTGAACGTGCAATGCGCGGCGAAATCGACTTCAAGGAAAGCTTCACTGAACGGGTCGCTTTGCTCAAGGGGTTAGACGTGAACGTGATGGAAGATATTGCCGAAAACCTGCCCATGACGGAGGGAATCGATCGATTGATGAAAATCCTCAAGCTGATGGGCTACAAAATAGCGATTCTTTCAGGGGGATTTATGTACTTTGGGCTTTATATGCAGCGCAAATTCGGCATTGATTACGTCTATGCCAATCAACTTGAGGTAGGCGAAGATGGTAAGCTGACAGGGCGATACAAGGGTGAGATAGTGGATTCGCACCGCAAAGCCGAACTACTGAAACTAATTGCACAGGTGGAAAAGGTCGATTTAATGCAAACCGTTGCCGTGGGTGATGGCGCAAATGACCTATTGATGCTGCAAGCCGCCGGCTTGGGCATAGCTTTTCACGCCAAACCTAAGGTAAAAGCGGAAGCCGGTCAGAGCCTATCTTTTGTAGGTTTGGACGGAATCCTCTACTTTCTCGGCTATAAGGATTCCCACTTCGATGAAATGTTGACTAAATCGAACATCGTATGATACGCCATATAGTACTCTTTACTTTGGACGGATTTACGGACGAATCCGCTAAGACGGCTCACCTCAATGCAATTAAAACGGCTCTGGAGGCGCTTCCTGCTGAAATAAGTGCGCTTCAATCGCTTCATGTGGGTATTAACTGCAATCCGGCGGAAGCACCCACTTTCTGTTTGGTGGCGGAAGTTGCCGATATGGACGCGCTGAAAGCATATGCCACGCATCCGAAGCATCAAAAAATCGTAAAGGAGCTTATCGCTCCCTATATGCGCGAGCGTCGCGCAATTGATTATCAGGCGTAACGCCCGAGTGCTACTATGGCAAGCCTTTCCACTCGTAATTTGGTAAAAAAGTACAGCCGGCGAACGGTAGTGGATCACGTATCTATTACCCTTGAGCAGGGCGAAATCGTTGGATTACTGGGGCCAAACGGAGCCGGCAAAACCACAACTTTCTACATGACCGTCGGCTTGGTGGTGCCAAACGAGGGGCGCATCTTCTTGGACGATATGGATATCACCGAGTTTCCCGTCTACAAACGGGCGCGCCTTGGTATCGGTTACTTAGCGCAGGAGGATAGCGTGTTCCGCCGTATGAGCGTGGAAGATAATATAATGACCGTGCTGGAGATGACTTCCCTTGCTCGTGACGAGCGAAAAGCTCGCCTGGAGCAACTGATTGAAGAGTTCGGCTTGCAGAAAGTACGCAAGAATCAAGGCAATCGCCTGAGCGGTGGGGAGCGCCGACGCGTCGAAATAGCCCGTTGTCTTGCCATCAATCCCCGCTTTATTATGCTGGACGAGCCCTTCGCCGGGGTAGATCCTATCGCTGTTCAGGATATTCAGCACATTGTAGCGCGACTAAGACGGCAAAACATCGGCATTCTCATTACTGACCACAACGTGAACGAAACGCTCTCCATTACGGACCGCGCTTACCTGCTCTTTGAAGGGGAAGTGCTCTTCCAAGGAACCGCTGAGGAACTTGCCGCTAACGATATCGTGCGGGAGAAGTATCTCGGCCAGGACTTTCTCCTGCGCCGCAAGAGCTTTATGTAACCACTACCCAATTCCACACTCACTATTCCTTAACGTCCGGAAGGAATCGCTCTTGTTTTATCCTTTTTTTCGGGAAAATCACTTGATTAACCCAACAAAAGGAATCGCTACCTATAAATCAGGTAGGGGTGCATTTGCGTAAATCTGAATAAGAGTCAACTAAAAGCAACTATCGTATAATAAGCGTAACTTATCAATTTCTAAAATCTACAGGATAAGCACTATTTGGTTGTCGTATAGCTGGGAATATTCGGTATGGGATGTATATCGTCTGCATACGATACAATTGCTTTATGATGCGAAATGAGTATCTTTGTCGTACAATAAAGAAAGTGAAGCTTTGCCACAAGGGCAAGGAAAGAAGAAACGCATAATAAACGCATAATAAGTATCACACAATATAAAGAGCAAAAAGAGATGACAAAGGTTGGTATTAACGGGTTCGGGCGCATTGGTCGCTTGGTATTCAGGGCTTCATTGGAACGCGATGATTTGCAAGTAGTTGCCATCAACGACTTGATTGATGTTGACTATATGGCATATATGCTGAAGTATGACTCAGTACACGGACGTTTCAAGGGAGAAGTACATACGGAAAACGGTATGCTGGTGGTTAATGGACGCAAGATCCGTGTAACTGCCGAAAAGGAACCGCGCCTTATCAATTGGGGTGCCGTAGGTGCAGAATACGTAATTGAAAGCACCGGACGCTTCCTCACAAAAGAACTTTCACAGGGACATATCGAAGCCGGCGCTAAGTACGTGGTTATGTCCGCGCCGTCCAAGGACGATACGCCAATGTTCGTTACGGGAGTAAATTTGGATAAGTACCAAAAGGGCACACAGTTCGTATCCAACGCTTCGTGTACAACTAACTGCTTGGCTCCTTTGGCTAAGATCATTCATGACAATTTCGGCATCGAAATGGGGCTAATGACTACTGTTCACGCAGCAACTGCTACGCAGAAGACGGTAGACGGACCGAGCCTAAAGGATTGGCGCGGTGGACGCAGTGCCATCGGCAATATTATTCCTTCTTCCACCGGTGCCGCCAAAGCAGTAGGCAAGGTTATTCCTTCGCTAAACGGCAAGCTGACCGGTATGTCGTTCCGCGTACCCACAATGGACGTTTCTGTTGTTGACTTGACCGTTCTGTTAGGTAAAGCTGCCTCATACGACGAAATCAAGAACGCCGTAAAGCGCGCTGCTGAAGGCGATATGAAGGGAATTGTGGAATATTGCGAAGAAGACGTTGTATCAACGGACTTCACAAGCGATGCACACACTTGTATTTTCGATGCTAAGGCCGGTATTGCACTGAACGACAATTTCGTAAAATTGGTTGCTTGGTACGATAACGAATGGGGTTATTCCAATAAGATTCTCTGCCTTACTGCCCATATGGCTAAGGTAAACGGTTAACCCAATTAACAGACTGCTGCCGGTGTCTTCTTCGGAAGATACCGGCACATTATTGGACACTCTACCCCACAACAACGTGAACCTACAAGAACGAATTGATCACCTTACCGAAGAGTTAGATACGCTTCGGCCAAAAACACTGGAGGAAGTAGAGGAGTTACGCATACGTTTCCTGAGCCGAAAAGGAGCCGTAGCGGAACTTTTTGAAGCATTTAAGCAACTTGCTCCCGAAGAAAAACGCGCCCTTGGCTCTGTAGTTAACCGCGTTAAGCAGCTCGCCACCGAACGAATAACGCAGTTTAGGCACGATTTGGAAGAGGTACGTGAGGTAGCTCACGAGGATTTAACGCGCACCGCAGATGCGTTGCCGATGGGGAGCCGGCATCCGCTCTCTTTGGTGGAAGAAGAGGTTCTCGCCATCTTTACCAAATTGGGCTTCAGCATTGCACGGGGGCCGGAGATTGAGGACGATTACCACCTATTTTCGGCACTTAACTTTCCGCCCGATCATCCTGCTCGCGATATGCAGGATACCTTTTTCATACAACAATCACCGGACATATTGCTCCGTACGCACACTTCCAGTGTACAAATTCGTGTAATGGAGCAATCTCAACCACCCATCCGCGTTATTTGCCCGGGACGCGTGTACCGCAACGAAGCCATTTCAGCACGAGCCCACTGTTTTTTTCACCAAGCGGAAGCGCTATATGTAGACAAAGGCGTTTCATTCCGCGATCTAAGGGAGCTATTGCTCTTCTTTGCACGTGAATTCTTCGGACCCGATACGCAAATTCGCCTTCGCCCGAGCTATTTCCCCTTTACCGAGCCATCCGCCGAAATGGATATATCGTGCAACATATGCCACGGAGCCGGTTGTGCGCTTTGTAAACAGACCGGATGGGTAGAAATATTGGGGTGCGGAATGGTAGACCCCAATGTACTGCGGAACTGTGGCATTGATCCGGAGGTATACAGCGGCTATGCGCTCGGTATGGGTATTGAGCGAATGGCAAACTTAAAGTATCGCTGCAACGATCTGCGTCGCTTCTCCGAAAACGACATACGCTTTCTGGCACAATTCGAAGGTGCGCATTGAGGAACGAACCCACGCGGTACTAGAGGCGCTCAGTGCCGCCATTCCCAATCCTACTACAGAGCTACACTATCGCTCTGCGTATGAGCTGTTAGTTGCGGTGATACTTTCGGCACAGTGTACCGATAAGCGCGTCAATATGGTAACCCCCGACCTATTTGAAGCGTTCCCCACCGTGGGAGCATTGGCAGTGGCATCTGCCGAAGAGGTACAGCCCTATATCGGTAGCGTTACCTATCCGAACAGCAAAGCAAAGCACCTTGTTGAAATGGCGCGCTATGTGACCGAGCATTACGGAGGAAATATTCCCTCAACGCGTGAGGAGCTGATGAAGCTCCCGGGCGTAGGGCGAAAAACGGCAAACGTGATGCTTATTGTCTATTTTGATTCACCCGCTATGCCGGTAGATACGCACGTGATGCGTGTATCCAAACGCATCGGGTTGGCTCCGCAAAGAGCCAAGACGCCCGAAGCTGTTGAGCGCACATTGCTACGTCATATTCCTGCGGATTGGCTTGGCACGGCTCATCACCTGCTCATTCTACACGGGCGCTACACCTGCACGGCACGCAACCCCCGATGCACCGATTGCCCCATTGCTACACTCTGCCGTCATCGTACAGCCTCCTTACGCGAATAGACACTCCCCCACCCCGAAAAAGATCTATACCTATTTGTCGAAAGGTATATAAGTTTCGTTCAATAGGTATATAAGTTTCGTTCGATAGGTATATACATTTGCTCATCGACTCATACAACTCTTTTGAACTTGATACGATGGCAGTCGGAGAAATATATGCTACTTGATTGACAAGCAGCAAGTTACCGAATACACATCAACATAACAATGTGATCGCTACAATGCAAAACATGCACAGCGACACACAACAACACGAATCAGGTTAGGTTTCAATATGGGTGTCAGCACTTCTGTACGCTCCATCTCATTGCAACACTTTCCTACAGAATTTGGCACATTAATGCATCTTTAAACGTCCCAAAGCCAAAATGGCCTCGGCATGCCATAATGCGGTTCTTTAGACGCCTTTCAAACCTCTGTACACTTCCAACCATTAGGATACACTTCGATACACTTCGATACGTTACGATACGTTACGATACGTTACGATACACTTCGATACGTTACGATACACTTCGATACGTTACGATACGTTACGATACACTTCGATACAGTTTGATACATTTGACAGAGTGCAGATGTGCTATCTTTGCACCGCTTCCCAGTAGATAGTATTGCAAGAATACTTATCTTTGCGGAGCGTCGTTAGTTGTTCGGAATAGGATATAAAGGGATGCATATATATTTTGCAGAAATAATCGCAAGAAGTTATGGCTCGCCTCAAACGGAAGAAGTGGCTGTAGGCATTTTGCAAAGACGCTGACTTGTAATGCAGTACTAACTTGTAAATAAGTATACAACATAAACGATAAACATGGCATGAAGGAACAATTTACTAAGACCAAACAGGCGATAGTTCGCTTGTACAACAGCCGTTTCCTGAATCGGCGAATCATTCTACTCATTGATGTGGTTGTGGCATGGATAGCGCTTGGCATTTCGCTACTATTGTTCTCCCAATTCAAGGATATACCGCAAGCTCAATTGAACAGATTGTATGTATCGTTAGGCTTGTTGGTCACCGGGACAACTCTATTTTCAGATTTGATCTTCAATACATACCGGCGCGTGTTCCGTTACGCTACAATGCGCGTCGGCTTGCGCCTGCAAGCAAGTATTCTTACCAACGGTGTGCTTCTACTTCTCTCGGGGTTTGTGCTCCATAAAAGCGACCTAACGTTGTCACCGCTACAGCTTTCCTTTATCGTATTGTGCTTTTTAATTGTCTTCTTTATATTGGTTATTGGCTATAGTTCATTGCTAACACTCATTGCACGACACCTGACGAGCCAATCGAACCAATTGAGTCAACGTACGCGAAAGAGAATATTGATTTTTGGGAAAGACGAGGAAAGCGTATATGCATTCTCCTCGATTAAAGATAATGCCAAATATTCGTTTGTGGGATTTATCGATATGTCTGACGAAAAAGATATACGCAAATACCGCATTGACGGATACAAAATCTATCATGCCGCAACGGAAGACGATGTAATAAGGATATGCCATAAACTAAACGTGTTAGGCATTGTGTTCCCGGGTCGCTCCTTTATGCTCGGTAGTTATCGAACTCTCATCCAAAAGTGTGCCGAAATGGGCATCAAATCGCTCACTATTCCCGCGATTGATGAAGTAAAAGCGGGCAACATAGCACGCTCCACTATGAGGGATATACGCATTGAGGACTTGCTGCAGCGCCCTGTGATTGAACATTCGCATGAAAACGCTGCGGCACTATTTCGCGATAAAGTGGTTCTACTCACCGGGGCCGCGGGCAGTATCGGCAGTGAATTGGCCAAACAGGTGGCAGGCTTGGGTGTCCGGCAGCTTATTCTGTTTGATAATGCCGAAACACCTCTGCACAATATACGTCTTACCCTACAGAATGCTTATCCCGAACTGAACTTTGTTCCTATTATCGGAGATGTGCGCAGCGAACAAAGGCTCACAATGGTGTTTGAGCGTTTTCATCCTCAAATAGTGCTTCATGCAGCAGCTTATAAGCATGTGCCGTTAATGGAGGAAAACCCTTGCGAAGCGGTACTGGTAAACACGTTGGGAAGTAAACGTGTTGCCGATCTATCACTGCGCTACGGAGTTGAAAAGATGGTGATGATTTCCACCGACAAGGCGGTCAATCCGAGCAATGTGATGGGTGCCTCCAAGCGCGCTGCCGAAATTTATGTTCAGAGCTTAGGTAAGGCGGAGGAAAGCCGACAAATAAAGGGGAATACCATCTTTATTACCACACGATTTGGAAATGTGCTCGGCTCACAAGGCTCGGTATTTCCGCTCTTCCGACAGCAGATTGCCAAAGGAGGCCCGGTAACTGTTACACATCCTGACATAGTGCGGTTCTTTATGAGCATAAAAGAAGCATGCAACTTAGTTATCGAAGCTGCCGCCTATGGTACGGCGACGCAGATATTTGTCTTTGATATGGGCGAAAAGCATAAGATTGTGGATTTGGCGGAAAGTATGATTAGTCTTGCCGGCTTTGTTCCGTACAAGGAAATTGACATTCAGTTCACCGGATTGCGCCCGGGTGAAAAGCTGTATGAAGAGGTGCTTGCCAACAAAGAAAACACCATACCTACCAAATTGGATAAAGTGATGATCGCCTGTGTACGGGAAAATGCTCTGGAAGAGGTACAACCCTACTACAAAAAGCTGGAAGAACTCGCACTGAATGTAGCTATTGACGATACGGTGCGCGTACTAAAAGAACTAATTCCGGAGTATAAAAGTCTCAATTCGGAGTTTGCCGATATGGATAAAGCGGAAGAAAAGAATCAACAACATAAGTAATTATGGAACAAGAAGCCAAGAACAAAATTCCGGAAAACGCGTATCGCGCTCTTAACCCAGGAGAGGAGTACACGCCTTTAATGCCGTCCTCTGTTCGCCCCAAGGAAGTTACCCCCTACTCGGTACTGATTGGCGTGCTGATGGCCATACTCTTTTCAGCCGCTTGTGCCTACTTAGGTCTTAAGGTAGGACAGGTGTTTGAAGCCGCCATTCCCATAGCCATTCTCGCAGTGGGAATCGGCTCGCTAAGCGGAAAGAAGAATATGCTCGGACAGAATGTGATTATTCAGTCCATCGGCGCTTCCAGCGGCGTTATCGTGGCAGGTGCCATCTTTACGCTACCGGCACTATACATATTGCAGCTGGAAGCGGGATTTTGGCAAATCTTCCTATCCTCACTATTAGGCGGATTCCTCGGTATCTTGCTGCTGATTCCATTCCGCAAATACTTTGTTCAAGAGATGCACGGCAAATATCCTTTCCCGGAAGCGACTGCTACTACCGAAGTGCTGGTAACTGGAGAAAATGCAGGAAAGCAAACTATTGTCCTTGCCATTAGCGGACTCATCGGCGGATTATACGATTTTATCGTTGGTTCCATTGGTTTGTGGGGCGAAGAGCTCTCTACACGAATGACCTCTTGGGGCGCAAGCTTTGCCGATCGCGCCAAGATGGTGTTCAAAGTGAATACAGGCGCAGCGGTGCTGGGGTTAGGATACATTATCGGTTTGCCCTACGCTACTATCATCTGTGCCGGTTCTTTCCTCGTTTGGTTTGTACTTATTCCGCTTATCGGCTACTTTGCTCCCGGTATGACTTTGCCGGTTGGTGATGGTATTACTGCCACTTTGGAAAATATGAATGCGGAACAGATCTTTGCCGCGTATGCACGTCCCTTGGGGATTGGTGGTATAGCTATGGCGGGCATTATCGGCATTCTTCGGAGTTCCAAAATCATTGGACGCGCCGTAAAGCTTGCCGCCACCGAATTCGGAGGGAAACATGACAAAGTACTTGTCCCCAAACGTACCGAACAGGATCTTTCCATGCGCTTTATCGTGCTGGCACTTGTTGCGGTTTTGGTAGCCGTGCTGCTCTTCATCCAGTTTGGTGTGACCGGAAACATTTACCAAACACTCATATCTCTGCTCATCATTTTCGTAATTACATTCCTCTTTACCACGGTAGCCGCAAACGCTATCGCTATTGTAGGGAGCAATCCTGTTTCGGGAATGACGCTGATGACACTTATTCTCACCAGCATTGCCTTGGTAGGCATTGGGCTGAACGGCGAAAAAGGGATGCTTGCTGCAATGGTCATAGGCGGAATTGTCTGCACCGCTCTATCAATGGCAGGTGGCTTTATTACCGACCTTAAGATAGGATACTGGTTGGGAACCACTCCCAAGAATCAGGAGCGTTGGAAGTTCCTCGGCACCACCGTGTCGGCATTCACTGTTGCCGGCGTTATGTTGATACTTAATAAAGCATATGGGTTTGTAGGGGAACACGCATTAGTTGCGCCACAAGCCAACGCTATGGCAGCTGTTATTAAGCCACTTATGGAAGGAGGCGAAACGCCTTGGATACTTTACGGAGCCGGAGCTATTTTGGCTCTTATCCTAACCGCTATCAAGGTACCCGCTCTTCCCTTCGCACTAGGGATGTTCATTCCGTTGCAACTCAATACACCCCTGCTGATTGGCGGGCTGGTTAGCCACCTCGTATCAAAACGCAGCAAGGATGCAGCTCTGAACAAACTTCGCAAAGACAAAGGAACGCTAATTGCTTCCGGTTTTATTGCTGGCGGAGCTCTTATGGGTGTTGTTAGCGCCATTCTAAAATTTGCCGGAGTAGAAATGATGCAAAAGGCTTGGTTGGAAACGAGTACTTCCAATGTAGTTACCCTACTGGTTTACCTCGGCATCATTGCCTACTTCATTTTCGCTTCACTTCGTGTAAAAGAACCCTCAAAACAGTAAACTGACTGATATGGAAAGATTAGAAAAACGTCTCCTTCGCTACGTTGCTTACGATACACAAAGCGATGAGAACAGCAACTCATTTCCCTCCACGGATAAGCAACTCATATTGCTTCGCGATTTAAAGAGCGAAATGGAACAGCTCGGACTTACCGAGGTGGCTATGGATAAATATGGGTACGTAACCGGAACCATACCCGCTTCTGAAGGATTTGAGTCCGCTCCGGTAATAGGATTTATCTCCCATGTGGATACCAGCCCCGATATGTCCGGTGCAAACGTGCATCCGCGCATCATTGAGTGTTACGATGGTAAGGATATTCCGCTCAACGATTCACTATCAATGACCGTAGAGGATTTTCCGGAACTTGCTTTTTTCAAGGGACATAGACTAATCACTACTGATGGTACTACCCTACTCGGAGCAGACGACAAAGCGGGCGTTACGGCCATAATGACCCTTGCCGATGAACTTTTACATAATTCTTCCCACAAACACGGCAAAATCCGTATCGGCTTTACCCCGGATGAAGAAATTGGTAGAGGCGTTGACTACTTTGACGTTAAAGCGTTTGGAGCACAATATGCGTATACCGTGGACGGAGGTATGGAAGGCGAATTGGAATACGAAAACTTCAATGCGGCATCCGCCAAGATTACTATTCAGGGACGTAATATTCACCCGGGCAGTGCAAAGGGAAAGATGATTAACGCACTGCAAGTTGCATGCGATTTGCAGGCACTCCTACCGGTAGGAATGCGCCCGGAACTCACGGAGCACTACGAAGGCTTTTTCCATCTTATCCATCTGAGTGGCAACGTTGAAAAGGCAGAAATGGCATACATTATCCGAGATCATTCAAAAGAACTCTTTGAAGATAAGAAAGCGCTTCTTACAGCTGCCGTTCAATACCTAAACAAAATGTTTGGCAAGGAAGTAATTGTCCTTGAGTTACGGGATCAATACTACAATATGAAAGAGATGATTGAACCGCATCCGGAGGTAGTTTCACTCGCCGAGCAGGCTATGAAGGAAGCCGGTGTGGTACCGCTAATTAAGCCTATCCGCGGCGGTACGGACGGAGCTCGTCTCTCCTATATGGGATTGCCCTGCCCGAACCTCTTTACCGGGGGAATGAATTTCCACGGAAAGTTTGAGTATTGCTCCCTTACAAGCCTTGAGAAGTGTTTTCACACGCTGCTTAACCTGACGCGCCTCTGGGCAGAACAAGCATAAAGGAACGCACCTACGAGCTATCTGTAAAGATAGAACCACACAAAAGCAGGGACGCACAGACACTTGTGCGTCCCTGCAGTACCGGTAATAATATATTTCAATAGATTCAAAAGGGGGATGAATTGCAGCTTTTAATAAGCCATTTGATTCTATCCGATATTCTCTGATAATTTGCTACTGGCATAAACAGCTCCTTTAAAGGTCTTAACAGTTTTACAGCGCAATTTGAATTATTTTTTTTGGGGGAGGATTTCGGCACTCTTTTTGTTATCTTTGCGAAGGAATTAGTAAGGAAAATGGGAGAAAGGTGTATCCACAGGATTCGCTTTTCCCCGAATGATTGGCAATGTATAGAACAATAGATTGCGGTGCACTACGCATCGAAGACGTAGGCAAGAAAGTAACTCTTGCCGGATGGGTGAGCAAGGTACGCCGTTTGGGCGGGATGACTTTTGTAGACTTGCGAGATCGCTATGGTACAACCCAGCTTGTTTTTGACGGAGAAAGTGCCTCGTGCAACGAAATACTACATCAAATCGGGCGCGAATGGGTGCTTCAGGCAGAAGGAACTGTACGCGAACGCTCCGCTAAGAATGCATCTTTGCCTACAGGCGATATAGAAGTGGAGATTTCTCAACTCAACGTATTGAACCGGAGCGAGGTACCTCCTTTCACCATCGAGGATGTTTCGGACGGAGGAGATGATCTGCGGATGAAATATCGCTACTTGGACATTCGTCGCGAACCGGTGAAGCGCAACCTTATTCTACGTCACAAAATGGCGTTGGAAGTTCGAAAATATATGGATTCGCTCGGTTTTGTGGAAATAGAAACACCGATGCTGATCAAATCCACTCCGGAAGGAGCTCGCGACTTTGTGGTACCAAGCCGTATGAACAGCGGTGAATTCTACGCACTTCCGCAATCGCCTCAAACGTTTAAGCAACTACTTATGGTAGCCGGAATGGATCGATACTTCCAAATCGTAAAGTGTTTCCGCGATGAAGATTTACGTGCGGACCGGCAACCGGAGTTCACACAAGTAGACTGCGAAATGAGTTTTGTAGAACGTGATGATATATTAACCACGTTCGAAGGCTTGGCTGCACATCTATTTGATACTATTCGGGGCGTGAAACTACCACTTCCTTTCCGCAGAATGAGCTGGGAAGAAGCAATGAGTCGCTATGGGAGCGACAAGCCTGACCTTCGTTTTGGAATGGAAATACAGGACGTTACCGAGCAGCTGAAGGGAAAAGGTATGTCTCTATTGGATGATGCCGCTTACTCGGGTGCTATTGTTGTAGCGCAAAAAGCCTCCTACTCACGAAAACAGTTGGATGCTCTAACTGAATTTGTAAAGAAACCGCAGGTAGGTGCACATGGCTTGATTTGGATTAAGCTAAATGAAGATGGTACCTGCAAGAGCACGATTGATAAATTCTTCCCGCAAGAAACACTTCAAAGTTTGGCAAACGATCTAAAAGCAAAGCAAGGTGATCTTATTCTAGTGCTTACGGGTGCGGAACGTTACTCTGTTTTGAAGCAATTAGGTACGTTGCGCCTTCATATTGCTGACCTTGAAGGGATGAAAGATCCAAATCGATTTGAGTGCTTGTATGTAGTTGACTTTCCGCTTTTGGAGTGGGATGACGAAACACAGCGCTACTACGCTGTACACCATCCGTTTACGGCTCCCAAGCAAAGCGATATTGCTCTCTTGGATAGCGACCCGGGTCATGTAAAAGCGGATGCATATGATATGGTCATCAATGGCGTGGAAGTTGGTGGGGGGTCTATCCGTATACATGATTCTGCACTTCAGCACAAAATGTTTGAGCTTTTGGGGTTTGAAAAGGAAGATGCAGATGAACGGTTTGGCTTCTTAATGAATGCATTCCGCTACGGAGCTCCTCCTCACGGAGGCATTGCCTTTGGATTGGATCGCTGGGTTTCTATTATGGCAGGGCTGGATAGTATCCGCGATTGCATTGCGTTCCCCAAAAACAATGCCGGGCGAGACGTGATGATCGATGCGCCTTCACGATTAGACGAGGAACAGCTCCAGGAACTGCATATCCGCGTTACTGCGCTACCAAAGCCCTGATGATACGAATAAAAGATGTGCTTTCCGTTCTGGAAGAGGCTTTTCCGCCCCTTTTTGCAGAGACGTGGGATCATTCCGGCCTACAGGTAGGGGATCCTAATGCCCCCTGCACCGGTGTACTGGTAGCGGTGGAAGCTACAGAAGCCACGGTGGAAGAGTGTGCTCGCAAGGGATATAATCTTTTGGTCACACACCACCCTATTCTGTTTCATCCACTCTACCGCATTACCCCTACCACATATCAGGAAAGAACCATCGCGCTTGCGTTATGTAAAGGCATAACAATTTACGCTGCACACACCAATGCGGACAATGCTTGGGACGGACTGAACCGAATGTTGCTCCCGTACTTTGACGTACAAAAGACGGAAGCTCTAGAGGAAGTTACCGAACGCGTATCCAAACTATCGGTTATGGTTCCTTCTGAAAACGCTGATTCACTCAAAAATGCACTTTTTGCAGCCGGTGCTGGACGTATCGGACAATACGAAAATTGTGCTTATACCTTTGTGGGGGAGGGGCAATTCAAGCCATTGAGCGGAGCCAATCCATACATAGGAACAGAGGGATCTATAAGCAAAGTGACGGAGGCTTGTGTTTCGGTGCTTGTTCCCAATGAGCGTCTTAGCGTCGTTCTCGCCGCATTAAGAGAGGCTCACCCATACGAGGAACCTGCTTACGATGTAATTCCATTGAAGAATGGGCGTAGCGATGCGGCAAGCGGTCTAATTGCCACCTTGCTGCAACCCATTACTGAAGATGAAGCTCTAAAACGCATTGCATCCATCGAACAGGTTAAATCCGTATCCCATTCCCTTCCACTCGGCCGTTCCGTACAACGCGTCGCTGTAGTGACGGGCAGCGGAGGTAGCTTTATGAACAAAGCAATAGCACGTGGAGCTGATTTGCTCCTAACGGGCGAAGCACGTTATAACGACTATCTTGATGCCCAAGGGCGCATTCTGCTCGTTACTGTGGGGCATTGGGAAAGCGAGCAACCTGCAAGAGCCCTCTTTCATCGCGTGATCACGCAGAAAATACCTAACTTTGCGGTTGAAACTGCGGAGACTGATATAAATCCGATCCAATACAAACGATAAGATATGGCAACCAAAAAGAGCGAAAAGGATATACCTAACGAACAAATAGAAAAGGAAAAGAAGCCGGCAACAGCCAAAAAGGCGACGAAAACTACTGCAAAAAAGACTCCGGCAAAGAAGAGTTCTTCCAAGGCAGCTACCGACAAAAAGACTGCTACTACCGAAACAAAAACGGCAAAAACAGCAAAAAAAGCGGATATTCCACAGGAAGAAGCACCCAAAACCCTTAATAAGGTTGAGGTAAAACTGCGTTCTGTAGCGCGGTTACAATCCGTTCTTTCCGCCATCGACAAGATTAAAACTTTGCGTGGAGAGTTGCCGCTTGAGGTGCAAAACATCGAGGATAACCTTGCCGGCATACAGACCCGCTTGGACAACTACTCGGCTGCTGCAAAGGCTCTATCTACGTCCATCACCAATGAACGCAATAAAATAAGCTCTTCGGCAGAATTGCTGGAAAAATATCGCCGTCAATTGGATCATGTTCGTAACAATCGCGAATATGATAGTTTATCCAAGGAAATTGAATACCAAGATCTGGAACTTCAGCTTTCAGAAAAGCGAATAAAGGAATATACCGCTGAGCTCAATGCAAGGAAAGAAGATATTTCCAAGCTAAAAGAAACTTATGAACTGCGCACCGGTGACCTTGCCGCTAAAAAAGGCGAATTAGACAAAATAATTACGGAAACGGAAGCGGAAGAGCAAAGGTTGCTTAAGGAGGCAAAAAGCCTTGAAAGTAACGTTGAAGACGAACGTTTGCTCAAAGCCTTCTATCGTATCCGCAATGCAGCGCACAATGGTCTTGCTGTAGTTCCGATTGATCGTGATGCCTGCGGAGGATGTTTCAACCGTATTCCGCCACAGCGCCAGTTGGAAATAAGGCTTGCAAAAAAAATAATTGTGTGCGAATATTGTGGCAGAATCGTAGTAGATCCGGATCTCTTCGCTGAAGAGACAAAATGACGTTGCGTATGCCACGCGCTGTTTATCAGCATCCGTTGATGCAACGCGCCAAGGAAACAATCGAAAGGGAGCTTGGGTTGGCTCCCAACGAACCTATTTTAGTAGCTCTTAGCGGGGGAGCAGATTCCGTTGCTCTGCTAAGAGCTATGCTTTTTATGGGTTTTCCTGTGGCAGTGGCACATTGTAACTTTCATCTCCGTGGCGACGAAAGTAACCGAGACGAAGCTTTTGTGGTTGATTTATGCCGTCATTTTGACCTAAAACTGAGTAAGGCGGATTTTGACACAAATGCATATGTAGCTCAAAATGGCATTTCAGTTGAAGTGGCTGCACGCGATCTTCGATACCAATTCTTCGATGTTTGTTTGGACAAACAGGGCTATTCGTTTGTGGCCGTAGCACATCACCTTGAGGATAATATCGAAACGTTTTTCGAAAATCTCGCAAACGGATGTGGCATTAAGGGATTAAAGGCTATTCCCCCCAAACGGGATCGTATTGTCCGCCCTCTTATTGATGTGCCGCACGAGGATATTATCAGCTTCCTACAACTGATTGATCAGCCTTACTGCACGGATTCGTCAAACTCCGATACCTCCATCCGTCGCAACTATATTCGCCATAATATACGCCCTCTGTTCAATCGCCTCAATCCTTCGTTTCCACAAGCTATGGCACGCACTATAGCGAACTTACGCGAAAGCGACCGACTATTGGATTGGGCTCTTACCGAACAACTACAACGAACCGCTTTATCCACTGAGGGATCGGTATATAACGCTCGTGCCATAGCGGCTTCACCCGCTCCGGTAAGCCTACTATTCGCACTCCTTAGCCCATTGGGTTTTACACGAATACGTATTGTTCCCTTTGCGGAACAATTACTTAATCCCGAACCGGCCACCATAGAAAGTGCTACTCATAAGGTAGTTCGTCGTGGCGGGAAACTATACATCAGCTCAATTACTCCCAAAGGAATCAAATAAAACTAACGTAATATGACACACATTTCATCACTATTGAAGAGTACAAAAGGATTCATCCTTTTCGTTTCCACTACCCTTCTATCGGTTTCTTTCCTTTGGTCTGCGCCAATAGATCGCAACCGAGCTCAACAATTGGCTGAAAAGTTGTTCGCTACCGTTGAACTACGCAACGCAAAGCAGACCTCCACTTCCGGAGATTTACGCCTCACTTTGGCCATTCCGCGTGATGCTGATCTCTTGCACGGATCCGCTAATTTGCTACGTAATGCCGAAAACAAAGATCCGCTGATTTATGTTTTCGAACGTGGCAACGGAGAGGGATTTGCCCTTATTGCCGGTGATGACAGGCTTGATCCCTGCATCGGATACTCGCTCACCGGTAGTTTCTCGCTGCAAAATGCCCCCCGTTCCTTGCGTAGCTTCCTCGCGACTTACCTCAACTATATGGAAAATCGCCTACGCAGTGCCGAAACACATCAAGATCCTCAGAAGCCCATTGCCGATTTCATCCGGTATTTAGCTTCAAAAGGAACAATTCATTCTCAGGTGGAACCACTGATGAACAACATTCTTTGGGACCAAGGCGAGCCATACAACCGCCTGTGTCCCTTAGTTATCAAGAAGCAGGGATCCGACGAAAAGGTGCACGCCTGGGTAGGATGTGTAGCAACTGCTATGGCACAAATAATGAAGCACTACGAATGGCCTATCCAAGGCAAGGGCGACTATGGATATACCGACTCTAAATCTGGCACAAATCATTACGTAAACTTTGCAAAACAAAAATATGATTGGGCAAAAATGCCTAAGGATACTATCGGTGGCTACACGGAAGAAGAAGCAAACGAGCTATCTAAATTCAACTACCACGTGGCTGTTTCTATGAACACCGCTTTCAGCTATGAAGGAAGTGGTGCCTACGACCATGATGCTCTTCAGGGTGCCATCCGTTATTTTTCCTATAACAAAGCGACAGAACTCTGTTACAGAGATCATTACAACGGATTTGAATGGCTCGAAGCTCTCTATTCCTGCCTCAGTAACAACACGCCCGTGTTCTATGCCGGCGAAGGAGAAGAAGACGGACACGCCTTTGTATTTGATGGTTACGATCCAAACGGTCTATTCCACGTAAACTGGGGATGGTCCGGCTTGGCCAATGGCTACTATAATGTCAATTCGCTTGAACCCGTTGATTTAGGAACCGGATCGGGCGAAGGTGACTACAACTATAATCAAGATGCGCTGATCAACCTCACACCCGACAAAGATGGATCTTCAAAATATTTGGGACCAAAGTTGATTACTGAATTCATAAAAGTGGCATTGGACGCAAACGGCGTACTTAAGGCTACAGAGGCAGGCTTCTACAATCAGACCTACCGCAGCAAATTCAATGGTCAATATGCACTTGCGTATCTACCCGTTTCCCTCAATGATCCCAAACCCATTGTAGTACCCTCTTCACTTAGGGAATCATCGGTATTCGGATTGATACACAACGAATTGAGCGGTGCGGAGTCCCTCAACGGAGTGGAACTTCCTGATGGCATCTACTCGATAAACTTTGTCTATCGGTTATCACCTGAACAAGAATGGAAAGTAATGCCCACTAGCTATAGGGGAGCAGTTATCCCGCTCGTAGAAATTGCTTCAGGAAAAACCTCCATCCTTTGTAACAAGGAAAAACAACCACTCTTGAAGATCATTCCGGGCAAAGATGGAAATGAAATACGACATAACGTTAAGAGCGGAACTCCGGGCTTTTTGTCAGTTACCTTGTACAACGATGGTTCAAAGAGCGTATATGCACCTGCCACTCTAACGCTGAAACAAGGAACCGACGAGACCAAAATTGCAGAAAAATGGGTTAAGATAGCTCCGTACGCTTATGCTGAAGTTGAATTCACTTGGGACAGTTTTCCTCAAACGAATGGCGACTTCTCGCTACTGCTTACTACCCCTTCGGCACAAACAACGGACTATAGCTTTGAAGTGAAGCTCACAACCCTCACTTCTGCAGAACTGAGCAAACCTACTGATGCATTAAAGCCCATTGCAACTCCCCTAAACTTGCGTCTTTCGCCTAATCCCGTACGCAAAACGGCAACTCTGTACGGAGCAAACGAAGGAAGCAGTTACCGTATTGTGGCTCTTAATGGGAAGGAGATAACACGAGGAACGATCCACAGCACTACGCAACTGCTCGATTTTTCTGCTCTTGAACAGGGGGTTTACCTACTGGAAACGGAAGGACAGGTACTTAAATTCACGCTACTACCCTAACGCTTCATCACACTAAATCGGTTAAACATTACCGATATCATAGGGGCGCACGCTTGTGCGTCCCTTATTTTTTATCTATACTCCAACTGCCTCCGGCCGAAATAAAGCGTAATATTGAACCAAAAGAATCATCCGATACAAACACTTCCGCAACAATTACCGAGGGAGAGCATAATGGCTCCGCTCAACATCATCCTTTATTATTCCCCATCCCATTGCTATCCCGACGCGAGAGGTATATAGGTTTCGGACGAGAGGTATATACCTCTCAAGTGAAAGGTATATACGTTTCCCACAAAAGGTATATACCTTTTGCGAGAATGCTCCGTAGCGAGTGCGGAACCGCTCCGCAGATAGCAATTATGGAGTCTTTGTTTACGTTAATTCTGAGGGGTGGTGGGGGCGAAAGCCTGCCAGAGGGGATCTGGCGGGAGGGGTGCCGTTAGGGAAATTGGGAGATGACTTACGGGATGCTCGAAGTTAATTTGGTAGGAAAGGAGCGATATAGAGGCATCCGGATTGGAGCGAGGCGCCCCATATTTAAGGTCACCTTTGATTGGAGAACCTATGGCTGCAAGCTGACAACGTATTTGGTGATGCCGACCGGTAAGGAGTTGCACGTCCAAAAGGGTATAGTTTCTGGATTTTGCCAGCGTGCGATAGGTCAGCTCTGCTCGTTTTGCTCCATCCTTAGGACTATTTGAAGCGTAGCTTTTATTCTGTTTTTCGTTCTTTTTAAGCCAATGAATCAACCTACCTTGTTCGGGATTGGGTGCATTTGCTACGATCGCCCAATAGTGCTTTTCCACCTTTCCTTCGCGAAAAAGTTGATTCATTCGCTCCAAGGCCTTGCTTGTTTTGGCAAAAATCACCAGACCGCCCACGGGTCGGTCTAACCGATGAACAACGCCCACAAAGGCATTTCCGGGCTTGTTGTAGCGCTGTTTCAAATAAAGGGCGACCGCCTCTGAGAGGGGTTGGTCGCCCGTTTTATCGCCCTGGACAATTTCTCCGGGGGCTTTATTCACTACGATTAGGTGATTATCCTCGTAGATGATCTGCATAGAGAGCTAACAGTTCATGCCGCCACAGACGTTGATTACCTGACCGGTAACGTACGAAGCGAGATCCGAAGCGAGGAAAACAGCCACATTAGCCACATCTTCCGGCGTGCCGCCACGGCGAAGCGGTATTTTTTGAGCCCATTCTTTGCGCACATCTTCGGATAAAGCATTCGTCATATCACTAATGATAAATCCGGGTGCGATGGCATTTGCGCGGATATTACGCGCTCCAAGCTCCTTTGCAATACTCTTAGCCAACCCAATCATTCCTGCCTTAGAAGCGGAATAATTGGTTTGACCGGCATTTCCACTAACGCCAACTACGGAAGCCATATTAATAATGGCGCCGGAACGTTGCTTCACCATTACGGGCGTAACGGCATGAATCAGATTAAATGCACTCTTCAGATTGACGTTTATTACGGCATCCCATTGTTCTTCGGTCATACGAAGCATCAATCCGTCACGCGTAATTCCGGCATTATTTACCAGTATATCAATTTTACCGAAGTCCGAAACGATGCGCGAAACTACCTCGTGAGCATCGTTAAAATCAGCTGCGTTTGAGGCATAGGCACGCGCTTGAACGCCCATAGAACGCAATTCCTGTAAGAAAGATTCTGTTTCGTCCGTAATTTTGAGGTCCGTGATAGCCACATGGGCACCTTCAGATGCGTATTTATGGGCGATAGCACGTCCAATTCCTCGGGCAGCTCCAGTAATCAGAGCCACTTTACCTTCCAATAGTTTCATTTGATTCTAAATTATTTGATTGATTATTATGCGAAGAGGCACCTCTGTACCCTAAGCCGCGAAAGAGCAATTGCTCAGTGGTGAGGCGCATTCTGTCAAATTCCTTGCTCCCCACACGCCGTGTTTGGCGATTTATGTAGGGAACTTCGAGCCCTTTGAGGGAATGTTGCAATATAACGGATGCGATTTCTGCGTCACGAATACAAAAAATCCCCATTTCGTTTCCTTCGGAAAGGATATGCTTGATGAGCTCTTCCTCACGACGATCGAATCGATAGCGTATTCGTTCCAATCGGGCAATATCGTTAAAGAAATCGGCACGAAGGGTTCCGTTGCGCATCACAATTTGCAGAATGGTATCCAAATGCGTATAAATGAGGTTAATCAAGCGTTCGTTGGGAGGCTCATTTCCGTTAGCCACCATTTCCAAACGCGCACTAAGCAACTCCAACTCACGCTCCACTACAGCGGCAAACAGCTCCTTTTTGTTCCGGAAATAGACATAAAGCGTTCGCCTTCCCTTATGACTTTTTGCCGCAATGTCGTTCATGGTCGTTTTTTCTATCCCCACGTGAGCAAAGAGTTGCCTTGCGGCATCGATTATACTCTCTTTGGTAGCACGATGCCGTGTATGTGTGGTAGAGTCTTTGCGACCTTCATTCGGCAATTTAGTCATATTATTTTCCGAAGAAATAAGAAAGGTTCAGAATCGACTCAATACAATTTCAATGAGATCGTCAATATTGCCCTTGTATTCGGTATTCATATTGAGATTCTGTCGCCCGGCAATGATGCAGCAAATGGTAACGGCACGATGCCCCAACAAAGCGGCAATACCTTGCAGGGCGCTACTTTCCATTTCAAAGTTAGTCAGTTTGAAACGCCCGTATTGGAAATCCTCTATTTTATGGTTAAGTGCTTCATCGGCAAGGGGCAAACGTAATTTTCGTCCCTGAGGTGCATAGAACCCATTCGCAGCAATGGTGCATCCCTTAATGATGCGCCCGTCTGTACCTACCATTTGGTTCAATAGTGCCTCGTTGGCTGATACTACATAAGGTTTTAGCCCTTCAATTTTCCATTCCAAGCCTTTAAGCAAGGCTTCCTCAAAAGCCAAATCGCGAACACGTTCCGTATCACCGTAGAAATACAGAACACCGTCAAATCCAATGCTTCGTTCGGCAGCTACGTAGGTACCTATGGGAGTTTCGGGTTGCAAGCCACCGCTTGTCCCTACCCGAACTAAATTGAGTGTACGCAGTTGATCCTTACGGCAACGATGCTCAAGATCAAAGTTTGCCAGCAGATCAAGCTCGTTGACTACAATCTCGATATTATCTCCACCGATTCCGTGGCTGATTGCCGTAATCCGTTTGCCTCGGTAGGTACCGGTAATGGTGTGAAACTCACGGTTGGATACATCACATTCTTTCGTATCGAAGTGCTTTGCAATCATTGTAACGCGAGAGGGATCCCCACACATAATCACATTGTCGGCAAGCTGCTCCGGTTTGAGATGTAAGTGAAATATCGTGCCGTCACTATTGACAATCATTTCCGAAGAGGGAATAATTCTTTTTTCCATATTGTGTTATTTCGTTGCAAATGAGTTTCTATTGTATAGCGTCTTCTTCAGGCATTAGCATCCGCCAAGGCATCAACTTGGCTTGAGTAATCTTTTCCTCCACACTATTTGCGGGCACAGGCGGAAAGAAATCAGCAAGTACAAAAGTGTACAGATTGAGCGTTCCTTTAGGAGCAAAGCGTCCGGAAGCGAGTATTCCCTTGCCCGAAAGATCATCAAAAATGAGGAAGCAGTCATCAAAAGGCGAATTAAAGGGAGCCCCCAACAGGGTGGGGCGAAGGAATTGCCGTGTATCGGGATCCCTCCGCGCTACAAAAAGTTCCATTCCGCCCATACCTTCGTCCGAATAAGAAGCAAAATAGAGTGTTTCGCCATCCTGACGCAATATGGGATAAAACTCGCCCTTTGGCGTGTTGAGTTCCGTCAACTCACGCTCTTCAATCACTTCATCGTCCACGGCTCTACGATAGTATATATGGCTAATACCGTCCTCATCGAGTTTCGTGTAGAACGTTTCGTAGCCCAGAGCCGTTTTATAGATCCAATTACCGGTAAGTGGCTCAAAGGAGATCGCCCCCCACTCAGTGAAGAGAAGTTTTAGCGAGGCGAGTGTTTCGATGTGCTCTAATCGCGTACTATCCGTTACTTCCACGCGAACGCAGTTATCCACAAATCGTTGCGTGCGCTGTATTTGGTTCAGTAGCGAATCGGCCACGTTACGATAGTTGCGATTCTTTTTGAGTTTGCCGGTTATAGCTGCCGACTCCTCAAACCGATAAGTTTGGAGCAAAGCTTTTGCCTCCGTCAATAGAATCACCTCTTTTTTATGCTTTGCATCTATGTGGCTGAGGCAGCGAAGGGCATTGTCCGGTTGCCCGTCTGCCATCTCCATTAAGGCGCACCGGTACCATTCTTCCGTAGAGAACGATATATCCACCTCTCCCTCGAGCACTGTACGACAATCAGAAAGTGAAATAGAGGTATCTTCCTGCGCATACAATGTTCCGATCGGGACGAGAGCAAAGAGCACCATCCCGATCAAAAGGTTTATCCGATGCATCCTTACCATCAATGTACGGAGTAGCTGCTCTTAACGGTTACGGAAATCGTCTTTTCGCGGCTTGACGTATTGAAGGAACCGCCCCAGCTATAATCCTCATCGGAATAGAGCCCAACCACTTGGAAGACGCCCATCTGGGTTCGTTGCAGTTTTCCTACTTTACGATTGCTACCTTCTGCAATGGCAGTAGCACGCTTAAGAGCATCTTCCGAAGCCGCCTTCAGCATTTCGTGTTTAGATTCGTTCAACTTGGTATAGTAATAGCTCGGTGGATAGGAGGTTATTTCCAACCCCTTGTCTATCAGCTCGGTAATGTCGCGTGAAAGGGCTTCTACCCGATCAATATCGTTAGAGGTTACCTGAACGGGTTGCGATAATTGATATCCTGAAAAGACACTTCGTCCACCTCCATTACCATTGGATTGATAATCGTACTGCTTATTAATATCAACGCTTTCAAACTGAATAGCATCTGAAGGAATATTCTTGCTTCGGAGATACTCTTCCACCTGCTTTTTGTACTCGGTAATTTGAATGTACGCCGTTTTTAAGTCTTTAGCTGTAGCCGAATAGGAAGCTTTCCAAACGATCAAATCCGAGGAGATCTGCATTTCCGCAGCTCCCGTTACGGTTATCTCGTTAGCAGGACGGCGCCCTTTCATCACTTTGGTGCCTGCCCAAGCAAGTCCGCATACAAAGGCAATGCCCAATACGACTGCCACAACAATTGAATTTCCTTTCATCATAACCTTTCTTCTTATTGCTAAACTATATTCCTTTGTTTGTAAGGCTCAAAAGCATCTTTCCGGAGCAGAAAGCTTAAAGCTCATGCTCCATCAAATACTTTTCGGCATCCATAGCTGCCTTGCATCCGGAGCCTGCCGAGGTTACAGCCTGCCTATAGCGCGGATCTGCTACGTCACCGGCGGCAAATACGCCCTCTACATTGGTGAGAGAGGTATTTCCTTTCGTAACGATATATCCGGCTTTGTCCAACTCGATTTGTCCTTGGAACAAACCCGTATTGGGTTTATGCCCAATTGCCAAGAAAAAGCCGTCAATTGCTATATCCTTTTCGGCTTCATCCTTTTCGCCCTTTCGGTACACAAGATGAGCCCCTTCCACGCCGTTCTCGCCGAAAAGTCCCAGCGTATTGTGTTCGAACAACACTTCAATCTTAGGATGCTTTTCGACGCGTTCCTGCATTACTTTGGAAGCACGAAGGAACGGCTTGCGCACAATAAGGTATACCTTTTCGGCAATGGAAGCGAGATAGAGTGCCTCTTCGCACGCTGTATCGCCTCCGCCTACCACGGCAACCTTTTTACCACGATAGAAAAAGCCATCGCACGTAGCACAAGCCGATACACCTTGTCCGGCATACTTTTCTTCATCCGGAAGGCCTAAGTACTTGGCACTTGCTCCGGTAGCGATGATTAGCGCATTACAGGTTACATCCTTTTCGCCATCTATCGTTACCGTGAAAGGACGTTTGGACAAATCGACCTTGGTGGCCACTCCGTTCCGGATATCCGCACCAAAGCGAGCTGCTTGCTGTTTGAGCTGTTCCATCATCTCCGTACCACCGATTCCCTCCGGATAACCCGGAAAGTTCTCTACTTCGGTAGTGGTGGTGAGCTGCCCTCCCGGTTGCAAACCTGAGTACAGCACCGGAGCCAAATTGGCTCTCGATGCATATATGGCTGCCGTGTATCCTGCAGGGCCTGCGCCCAAAATAAGACAACGAATAGATTTATCCTCTGTTCCCATTTTACCTTTTCTTATGATAGTCCGTCAATTTGTACGTCCGGACATATTTTCCTTATTAATCCTTGCAATACCTGACCCGGTCCTAATTCGGTAAAGTGCGTAGCTCCGTCCGCTATCATGGCACGAACACACTCGGTCCAACGCACCGGAGAGGTGAGCTGCTTCACTAAGTTTTGCTTTATTTCTTCCGGATCGGTCACTGCCCGAGCTACTACATTCTGATAAACAGGCGCAATCGGCTTTTCAAAGTGCGTTTGCTCTATAGCTACACCCAATTCTTCCTTTGCGGGCTGCATCAGTGGAGAGTGAAAGGCTCCGCCTACTTTCAACGGAATAGCTCTTTTGGCTCCCGCCTCCTTCAGACGTGTGCACGCTTCATCGATCGCTTCCTTAGTGCCACTAATGACAACTTGTCCGGGACAATTATAATTGGCGGGTACTACAACGCCGTTGGTAACATTTTGGCATACTTCGGCAATTATTTTATCGTCCAATCCTAATATAGCTGCCATCGTGGAGGGTGTAGCTTCGCATGCTTTCTGCATCGCCATAGCGCGCTTGGATACAAGCGTTAAACCGTCTTCAAACGATAAGGCTCCTGCAGCAACCAATGCGGAGAATTCACCCAATGAGTGACCCGCTACCATATCCGGCTTAAACTCATTATGCAAACTTCGTGCCAAAAGCACTGAGTGGAGAAAAACGGCAGGTTGGGTCACTTTTGTCTGCTTTAGCTCATCTTCGGTTCCGTGAAACATCACTTCCGAGATGGCGAAGCCTAATATCTCGTTCGCTTTGTCAAATAGTTTCTTTGCTTCTGCGTTTTCCGTATAGAGCTGCTGCCCCATCCCTACAAATTGTGCTCCCTGACCGGGAAAAACATATGCTCTCATATTTTTGATAGTATTTTATTGTTCTTAAGATTAAATGTTAGCAAGTGCTTCTTCCACAACCTTATAGGTGCGTTCTACCGAAGCAATATTGACGCGTTCGTCCGGTGAATGCGGATGTTCGATGGTCGGACCGAACGAAATCATATCCATATCCGGCATAACCCCCTGTATAATACCGCATTCCAATCCGGCGTGCATCACTTTTACTTCAGGTTCTTTTCCATACACTTTGGTATATGCTTTTTTGAGAACTTCCAGTGCGTGGGACTTGGTATTGGGTTGCCATCCGGAATAATCAACATCAAACTCTACGTCTGCTCCCATTAATAGGAAAGCGCTCTCTACCTGAGAAGCAACCTGCATTTTGCGGCTTTGGGACGAACTGCGTACAAGGAAGCGTACCACAATTTTGCCCTCTTTGGCCGTTACTATTGACATATTGGTAGAGGATTCTACCGTATTTTTGAAACTCTGAAGCATTGATACGGGGCCGTTTACGCACGCTTCCAATGCATTGATGAAATTATCCTGAATTTCTTCGGGAATCAACATTTTCGGTAGCGGACATTTTTCCACTTTCAGCGAAATAGCATCCTCTATTCCTTCATATTCTTTACGGAAAATCTGTTCCCATTCGGTAACCATTTTATTGAATCCTTCGGCATCTTCCGGAGCAAGCGTAACTACAGCTTCGGCATCGCGAGGAATGGCATTACGCATAGATCCGCCCTCAAAGGTAGCTAAGCGAACCCCATATTCGCATATTGCCTTTTTGAGGAATCGCGCCATCAGTTTATTCGAATTGGCACGTCCCAGATGAATTTCCACGCCGGAGTGACCGCCTTTAAGTCCGGAAAGCGTCACTTTTACCGCTATATCGTCGGTAGATTCGTTTTCCTGTTCTTTATACTCCAGTAGCACATTCACGTCAATTCCACCGGCACAGCCGATGAAAAGGTTGCCTTCCTCTTCGGAATCCATATTCATAAGAATATCTCCGGTAGCAAACCCTGCCTTTAGCTCGTTGGCTCCGATCATTCCTACTTCTTCGTCAACCGTGAACAGAGCTTCTATCGGTCCGTGCTTTAGCGTGTTATCGCTCAAAACGGCCAGTGCCATGGCACAACCCATACCGTTATCTGCGCCCAAAGTGGTTCCGTTGGCTCTAACCCATTCGCCATCAATGCGCGCATCGATAGGATCTTTCGTAAAATCGTGGGTAACTTCCTTATTTTTCTGTGGAACCATATCCATATGCCCCTGTAAAGTTACCTTGGGACGATTTTCCATTCCGGGCGTTGCGGGCTTGATTATCAGCACATTACCCACCTCATCGCGTTTGGTTTCCAATCCAAGTTTTTTGCCAACTGATGCGATATATTCGGCTACTTCCTTCGTTTGACCGGTAGGACGCGGGAACTGAGTAATTTCGTAAAAATAGTTCCAAATTGCCTGAGGTTGAAGTTGTTTGATTTCTTGTGCCATATTCTTTAATCTCTTATATTTTCGTGTTTTTTCTGCTTCGTAAAGGTACTAATAAAATCGCGAGTAGCCCAACGAATGCCGTACCGGCGGTTTGCAATGTGTGAAGCACTAATGCAAAAAGCCCCGCATCCGATTCCGACACTCCGTAAAGCGTTAACGTGGTAATGATCATATAGTGCCAAGTGCCGATCCCTGCCTGAACCGGAACCATTACTCCCAGCGTGCCCATAATAAAGCCAATTAACCCCACACCGGCAGATAAATCCGCTGTGAAAGGAAAGGCGTAAAAGGCGATACGGAATGCTAAATAATAGCAAGCCCATATGAGCACTGAGTAAAGGATAAACACGCCTTTGTGCGGCATTGTAAAGACGGAACGCATTGCGCGCGCAAAACCATCCTTAAAACCAGATAATTTCCGTCTGAAACGGCTCCGCCGAAGAAGCCGCCGAAGCAAAATACAGAGCAGGATGAAGGAGGCTACGATCAGCCAAAAACGATACGATAGAACCCCTTTGCCTATTGAGCCCCAATCAAAGGGGATTTTCTGCACCAATCGGGCAATATCACCATAACAAAAAATCAAGGCTATAAGCGCAATGAGTAGCAACATAACAAGATCCATAACCCTGTCTATCACAATGGTTCCCGCCGCGCGCGATACGGAAACCTTATCGCGCGTAACTACTACGCTGCCACGCCACACTTCACCGCCACGCGGAACGGCCAAACTCACTGCATACGAGCCCAATGTGGCTAATATCGCCGTTGTACGCCGAACATGAGGTGGCGCTGTGGCTTCCATCTGCAATTGCCAGCGCAAGCCCCGAAAAACGTTCCCCAAAGCTCCGAGCACAATAGTGAGCAGTATGATCCCATAATGTATCGGTATACTTCGCAAAGTGTCGCGTAGAGCAACAAAATCAAATTTTCGGTATACCAAAAAGAGTAAAGCGATGCCAATTGCCAACGACAAGCCCAGCCCAACGAACCTATTTATCCGTTTTCGTCCGTTGACCCGTCCCTGTTCAACTATTGTTTCTTGAGCGTTCTTTGTTGCCAAATCCTTATCTTTGTTGCGTGAAGCAGTACAAAAGTAGCATTTTCCGCCTTCAAAGTAGTCGTTTTGCCCCTTCATATGCCGTTAAAACGCGTTAGAGCAAAAAAAGCCTTAGGGCAGCATTTCCTCACCGATCCGCTGATTGCCGAGCGAATTGCCGATACTATTCCCGAGTGTTATCGCACGATTCCCGTCCTTGAGATTGGCCCAGGGATGGGCATTCTGACCCAATCGTTGGCAGAGCGTTGCTCGGATCTGTATCTTTTGGAAATAGATCCCGAATCCATTGATTATCTGCGCGTTGCCTTTCCTTCCCTCTATGCGGAAGGACGCATCGTTAAGGGGGATATATTGCGCTGTCCCGATGCGGAACTTATTCCGGGAAAACCCGATGCTCCGTTCGTTATGACGGGGAATTATCCCTATAATATTTCCGGAAGACTTTTCTTCAAACTCTACGAATGGCATCATCGAGTGCCCTGTTGCACCGGTATGTTGCAAAAGGAGGTTGCCGAGCGACTAACGGCAGCTCCGGGGAGCCGTACGTACGGCATACTGAGCGTTCTGCTCCGTGTGTGGTACAATGCCGAATACCTCTTTACCGTTGATAAATCCGACTTCAATCCGCCACCCAAAGTACACGGTGGCGTGCTCCGCCTTACGCGCAACGAGCGCCAGACGCTTGAGTGCGATGAAGCACTCTTAGTCAGAGTGGTGAAAACCGCATTCAATCAACGGCGCAAAACGCTTCGTAATGCGCTTCGCAGCCTATTCCCTGATGACTTCGACTTTTCCTCCGAACCGCTCTTTACCCTCCGTGCCGAGCAGCTCGACGTAGCCGACTTTATCCGCCTCACCTCCCTCCTCTCCGCCATCACCCCCACCCTCCCCAACTAATTCCCTCATTCTTCAGCCCATATTATTTAACTCTCACTGCCACTAACCCCACACAGGTCGACGAGCTTCCTCTCCCTCCTTTACCCTATTGCATCCACTCTTATCGCCACACCCACAAGGCCGACGAGCATCCTCTCCCTCCTCTACTCCGTTACATCCGTTTTCTCCATCACCGCCCTCCCTTTCCCAACTTCCCCTGCTTACCCGTCACGACGCACCTACCTATTCTCTTGCTTGGAAGTGCCGGAGATTCTGCCGTTGGTCACATATCTTTCGCTCCAAGTGCGCGAAGATTCCCCTCAATCATACGTATAAAGACACCCCTCTATACGTATCTTGATGCAGACTTGTACGTAGGTTGATGACCGGTGATGCGTAGGTTGTCGGCTTTTATCCGGTGATTCTCGATAAATTCTTTAAAGGATTTGTACAAATCATTTAAAATACGCGTACAAATCATTTAAACGGTTTATATAAATCCTTTTAATGATTTATGGAGAAGGTATGTACAAAAAGAAACGAGCGGGTATGGATTGAGGAGGGTAAAACTACGAGCAAGAATAGAGACAGGAAGCCTCGGACGAACCAAGGCGACCCGCATCGCAGTTGGCCAAGACGCGCCCTGCCGCAGCAGATCCACGTACTACAAGCTCAATAAGAATAGAGGGAACAGCGCTACTGCTCGGAGATTAGGGCGAGAAAGTCGGCTCTCATAGGCGAATGGAGCGTGTGAAGTCAGTGCTATCGCTCGGAGATTGGGGCGAGGGAGTCGGCTCCCGTAGGTGAATTGAACGTGTGAAGTTGGCGCTACTGCTCGGAGATTAGGGCGAGGAAGTCGGCTTCGCTCAGGATAGGAATACCGAGGGATTCGGCTTTTTCACGCTTCGATGGGCCCATATCGCTACCTGCCACGAGGAAGCTGGTCTTGCCCGTTACGGAAGAGGTACGTTTTCCCCCGTGCGCCTCAATGAGGGCTTCGTATTCCTGTCGGGAATGACGCTCAAAAGAGCCACTTATAACGATGCTTTTGCCGGCAAGCGTATCCGAAAGAGAGGCGGTTTTAGGGGCGGAAGCCAGGGACAATCCGGCAGATCGCAGGTTGCGAATAATCTGTTGGTGTCGTTCATTAGCGAACCAGTTCCGAACGCCCTCCGCAATCTTGGCGCCAATGTCGTCAATCGCTTCCAATTGCTCTGTACGAGCGGACATCAGAAGATCTATATCGGGAAAGGCTTTCGCCAAAATCTGAGCCACCTTTTCGCCCACAAAGGGGATGCCGAGCCCGAAGAGAATGGCTTCAAAGGGGCGCTGCTTGCTCTTTTCGATCGATTGCAGCAGATTATTGACCGCCTTTTCCTTGAAATGCGGCACAGTGACCAGTTGAATCGGCGTAAGTGCATAGAAATCATCCACGCTCCGGAGGAACCCTCTATCGTACAGAGCGGCAATGGTTTCGGCTCCGATATTGATATTTGCCTCCTTTCGACCGGCAAAATGCTCCAAAAGTGCTTTCGTTTGCGGCGGACAGCCCTCCTTATTGGGGCAATACCAAGCCACTTCGCCCTCACGTTGCTCCAATTGAGTGCCACATTCGGGGCAATGTGTCACAAAAAGAATCGGCTTCGCGCCCGGATTACGAAGCGAAGTATCGGCAGATACCACTTTGGGAATGATTTCGCCGCCCTTCTCTACCGTGAGCCAGTCGCCTTCGTGCAGATCAAGCGCAGCCATAAAGTCGGCATTATGCAGGGTTGCTCGGCGCACAATGGTTCCGGAAAGCGGAATGGCGGCAAAGTTGGCAACGGGAGTAACCACACCGGTACGTCCCACTTGGAAGGATACGCGCTCAAGCTTCGTTTTGGCCTGTTCGGCAGGATACTTATACGCGATCGCCCAACGAGGGCTTTTCGCGGTCGAACCCATTACCGAATACAAATCCGTCCGATTCACCTTTAATACGATTCCATCGGTGGGATAAGGCAACGCGAGGCGGTTCTCTGCCCAATAATCGATAAAAGCGAGCACTTCGTCCAGCGAGTTGCAGAGCTTAGCATGGGGAGACGCCTTGAAGCCCAGAGCTGCAATGCGCTGCAGCGCGTCCTGTTGCGTTTGAAGCGGGCTACCTTGCTCAAAAAGATAATAGAAAACGGCGTCTAACCGTCTGTGGGAAACGATCTTGGGGTCGAGCATTTTGAGCGTACCGGACGCTGCATTTCGGGGATTGGCAAAGAGTTCTTCCTCATTTTCTTCACGTTCCTTGTTGATCCGCTCAAACTCAGCAAACGGCATCAATACTTCCCCACGTACTTCAATATCACCGGATGAATGCGTGGCACTCAATCGTAACGGAATAGAACGGATGGTTCGGATGTTTGCCGTTACATCGTCGCCCTTGATTCCATCCCCGCGCGTCAAGGCTCTCAGCAGCTGACCGTTGCGATAATGTAGCGCAACGCTGAGACCGTCAAACTTCAGTTCTGCGGAAATTTCCGCCGTTTGCGTGCCGGAAAAGCCTTCAACTTGCTGCCAAAACGCCTTAACCTCATCGTAATTGTAGGTATTTGCGAGCGAAAGCATAGGTCGCTCATGCGGATAGCTGGTGAATCCGGAAGTAAGATCCCCCCCAACGCGACAGGTTGGACTATTCGGATCGGCATACTCGGGGTGAGCCACTTCCAAAGCCTCCAACTGCTTCATCAGCAGATCAAAGTCAACGTCGCTGATCGTGGGGGCAGACGCTACGTAATAGTTATAGTTGTGCTGCTCAATCTCCCTACGGAGTTGTTCTATTTGTTGCTTGACGGAGAGGGACATAGTGCGTAAATGTGAAGATCGGCATAGGCATTTTTGTGCCGAATCCATTGGGGTAACGTTGCTATTCGGGTAAACGATTCCGATTCAAAAAGAGCTTGAGACGGAGCGTTATAGGCGGCTATTTCCGCAATAAGGCGCTCGATGCGCAGAACGGAAAAGGCATAATGGCACATCAGACGGATACCGCGTCGGGCAAATCCACAACGCCGATAGCGCTCATCTATAGCCACACCGATGGCACTACGGGCATTTACGGAATCGTAGTTGTACAACATCACGTAGCCTAAGCTACAGCGCTCGGCTGAAACCGTCTCTTTTCGCTCAAGAACGAGGTACAAATAGCCGTTCTGCTGAAGGGAACTGCTTCCAAGCGAGACTAATTGCTCTGCCTGAAAGAGCGAAATAGGCTCGCAAAGCGTATTGCTCGCGGCGATGGACGGCATGCTTTCCCACCGATAAAAGGCTTCGGCATCCTGCGGCTCGCACCGCCTGAGCCTAACCAAATCATCCTCGAGAATAGAGCAATCCATAGCAAACACTACGAAACTGCACCACTCATCTGCCGGCGATCGTGCAACGCTTGGGCAAGGGTAATCTCATCGATATACTCCAATTCATCCCCAACAGCGATACCACGGGATAGTTGCGTAACCAAAACAGGAAGATCTTTCAATTTCCTATAGATATAGTAGCAGGTTGTTTCCCCGTCTACCGTGGAACTAATAGCAAGAATCACCTCCTTGATCTGTTCAGTACGGACGCGCTCAATCAGTGATTCAATTTCCAAATTATGCGGTCCGGTTCCGTCCAAAGCTGAGATAACGCCTCCCAGCACATGGTAGAGACCTTTGTACTGGTAAGTGCGCTCAATGGCAAGCACATCACGGACATTTTCCACTACACACACAACGCTTTGCTCTCGCTCCGGTGAAGAGCAGATGGAACAAAGCGGTGTGTCGCTTATATTATGGCAACGCTCGCAATAACCGCAGTTCTCCCACATGTCAATAAGTGACTGTCCGAGTGCAATAGCACGCTCACGCGGCTGACGCAATAGATGCAACGCAAGGCGTAGCGCCGTTTTGCGTCCCACGCCGGGCAGTTGTGCCAACTCATCCACAGCCCTTTCGAGCCACTTAGAGGGGTACGGTCCGTCGTTCATTCCTGTAGAGATTCTGCCTCCTCAATCTCGTAATTCAGAAGCGGGAAACTTTGATTTTCCTCCACTTTGATAGCGACTTTGAAGGCTCGCTTCCACGAATTAAGTATAGACTTGCCCCAAAGTCCCCGCTTGATATATGCCGATACGTAGGGATGTACCACTAACGTAATCGTTTTAAGGGAGCGATCGCTCTCTACCACACGCCGAATGTATTCCTCAATTTCGTCAGTCAGCAGTATGGAAGGCTTCGCTTTGCCCGTTCCGTGGCAGGTGGGGCACATTTCCTCCGTTTTAACCTTTGTAGCCGGTCGAACCCGCTGACGCGTAATCTGCATTACGCAGAATTTATTGAGTGGCAACACGGTATGGGAGGCACGATCATTCTTCATAAGCTCGACCATATGTTTATAGAGTTCGTCACACTGTGGCTGCTCCATATCAATAAAGTCGATAGCGATAATTCCACCCATATCGCGCAATCTGAGCTGCCGGGCAATCTCTTCCGCCGCCAGCATATTTACGTTGAAGGCATTCTCCTTTTGGTCAGGAGACTTTCTTGAACCAGTACCACTATTGACATCGATAACATGCATTGCTTCCGTGGTATCTATCACCAAATAGGCGCCACTCTTATAGGTAACGTTGCGTCCCATATAAGATTTGATCTGTTTGGTTATCCCATAAGCATCAAATAATGGCTTTGGGCGATTATAGAACTCGACAATGTTAGGTTTGTCGATATCCAAAAAGCTAATGTATTCTCTTATCTCGTGGTACAGTTCTTCGTCATTTACTGTTATCTTAGTGTAAGACTCGTTGAATGAATCGCGAATAAAGCCAATAGCACGGCTTACTTCCTTGTGTACTCGCCCCGGTTCCTTTGTCGCTTTGAGTGTACGTTTAACCTCTTCCCAGCGATTAACCAGATTCTTTAACTCATTGACCAATTCGCGAGAGTCACGCCCCAAAGCACTGGTGCGTACAATTACTTCAAACCCATCAGGCTTTATGGAAGCTATTAGGTTTTCAATCTTAATACTCTCGTAATCGTCCTTTTCCTTTCTACAGAGATCCTTAATCTTTTGCGAAATATGAATGCCGTTACCATAAGGTTTTAGCACTATATATCTTCCTGTGAACGAAATATCCGTAGAAACCGTTGCGCCCTTTGTGTTGATAGGCTCTTTGGTGACCTGAACAAGTACTTCGTCATTCTTGTCCAGCAAAGAATCTATCTTATTCTTGTCCGAGGAGGGACTTGCGTCTCCATCCTTTGCGGATTCGTCAACCTGTCGTACGCCTTTACGTCCTTTCTCCGAACGGAGTTTCTTCAGCAATTTGCGGGATGCCTCAAAGCTGCCTCCCATTGCGTTGTACGATAAAAAAGCCGGCTGCTTGAATCCTATGTTTACTAAGGCTGCATTAATTTCCGAACGAACTTTCCGCACACGTCCCAAGTAGATATCTCCTAAGGCACACTCCGGATTGCGTTCTTCGCGCTGTAATTCAACTAATCTGTTGTCCTCGAGCAGTGCAATGACGGTTTCATCCTCCTTTACATCAATTACTAAATGACTTTCCATCTTTATTTCGGATGACTTTTCCGTCCCAACTCGTCTTCAGAGAGCTGTGCGCCGCGCTGTCTCCTCTCTAATGAGATTCAACCGCAACGGGACACTCTTTTCATACTCTCCGATACGCATATAGCATACTTAGTGCTTCTTGTGACGATTCTTTCTCAGTCTTTTTTTGCGCTTATGCGTAGACATCTTGTGTCTTTTTCTTTTCTTTCCGCTTGGCATAACTATTCTTTTTTATTGTTTATCTGTTACTTCCTCGCAAGATGCATCAGGGCACCTTCCGACAGAGGGTTTCTCTTACTTTTTCTTCTTTCCTTCGTTTTCGTGGAAAAGTGAGGTAAACTTGCGAGAAGGCTTAAATGCGGGTACTTTCCTCGCAGGGATAAGAATTGATTCCTGCTTGGATATATTGCGCGCCAGCTTGGGAGCTCTCTCCTTCACCATAAAGGTGCCGAAGCCTCTCAGTTCAATCCGTTCCCCTTCGCGCAGCGTTTCCTTGATTGTATCCATCAGTGTTTCCACAACTCTGAACACTTCGTCCCGGTCAAGACCGGTCTCTTTGGCTACTCGGGCAACTAAGGTTGCTTTAGTCATATATCAGTCGTTTCTGTCTTATTATTCGTTTCGCATCTACTCGGCAAAGGTAGCAAATTAATGGCAAACAGTATGAAACGCCCTACTCTGACCTATTAAATACTCCACTCTCTATCATATTAATGACAAGAGCAATCGTTTCACGAAATTGAAGAACGTATCAGACAAGCTATCTGATTTTATTTCAATGTGTTACTTATATTCTTATGCATGCATTTACGCTTTGCCGGCGAAAGGTATATAGCTTTCGCTCAAGAGGTATATACCTTTCAATCGATAGGTATATACGTTTCATTCGGAAGGTATATACTTTTTTCTATGTTATGTATACAGCATGTGATGAGGAAAATATGACCCTTCGGAAGTTCCGTAAACAAGAAAGATATCGGGAGTGTTTATTTCTTGCAGCCCAAACGGATAATCACTTCGCCCAAAGAGAGGTCTGTGAGACGTCAAATATGTTTGGAATTACTCAGTTACCATTGATTTGTCTCAGCAAGTTCCCGACAGCGCCACAAGATCTAGTAAAATTAGCAGTAGAAGACTGAGAGCAGTTGCCGGACGAAAGAAAGCCAACAAACAAGCGCAATACGTGGCGCATTGAGGATATTTGCTTACTTTTGCCGTGTAATAAGGTAAAGACGCAATGGGGGAAAAGAAACTTTTAAGTTGGTTGACGTGCTGCGTTTGGGTGGTTACACTCTTTATTTTGTCGGCTTTGCGCGTTCAAGCACAGCAGAACGATTTTGTATTGGTGATTGATGCAGGGCACGGGGGCAAGGATTATGGCGCGTGTCATAACGGAATCAACGAAAAAGATCTTAATCTTGCGGTGGCTCTTCGCACGGGAGCTATTATCAAAGCGCGCTATCCAAAGGTTAAAGTGCTCTACACACGCAGTACGGATACTTTTGTGGGCCTAATGGAACGCGCCAATTTTGCCAACCGAAATAAGGCAAATCTCTTTATCAGTGTACACACCAATTCAGCCGAAAACAGCAGTGCAAACGGGACCGAAACTTATGTATTGGGGTTGTGGCGAAGCAAAGATAACCTGCGCGTGGCTATGCGTGAGAACCAATCCATCACATTAGAAGCCAATTACAAAACAACCTACCGAGGGTTTGATCCCTCTTCGGCTGAAAGTTATATCATATTTGAGCTGATGCAGAACCAACATCTGGATCAGAGCATCGATTTGGCACGACGTGTTCAGTCGAATTTGGCAAAGCTTCCACTAACGAGCAGAGGTGTTCGGCAGGCAGGGTTCCTTGTTATTAGGGAAATAGCGATGCCGGGAATATTAATTGAAATTGGTTTCGTATCCAATAACAACGAGGCACGCTATCTTTCTTCCACAAAGGGGCAACAGGAGCTATCCAACGCCATAGCTGATGGTTTTGCCGGATATTACGCTTCGTGGCTAAAAAAAGCGGGCAAACCGGCTGAGGTTCAGCCCAAAGCAACGCCTAAAGAAGAAATAACTACTGAGGAAACGAAGGAAACGGACGAAGAACAGACGGAACCCGTCGCTCAGGAGGAATCAAAGATTGCTCCCGATAAGCCGCAAGTATCTCGTTCCAAGGGCAAATCAAAGACGCTTTACCGCATTCAGATTGCAGCATCAAAGGAAAAAAAGAATCCCTCGCGTGATGCCTTTTTCTCTGGATTGAGCGTACGCACCGAACAAAAGGGACGTGTTTACTGTTATACCGTTGAGGAAACCGCCTCGTTAAAGGAAGCACAAAGTTTGCTTCGCAAGCACAAAAAGCGTTTTAAAGATGCTTTTATCGTTGAGTATCAGAATGGCAAACGCTCAAAGGAGTATTATTGATTGTTCCTTTCGTTTGTCCGTAATATGTAAAACAGCAAATAACAGATAAAAAGAGCGTTATGAAAAGGTCTCCACGTGTTGTTGTTATCGGTATTTGGATTTTAATTGCCGCTACTGCACTATACTTTGGCATAAACTATTTGAAAGGACTATCCGTTTTTAGTGCCAATAATACCTATTATGCGCGTTTTCAAGACGTTTCCGGTATGTCGGTTGCAGCACCCATTCTCGTGAACGGATATAAGATCGGTTCCGTTCAAAGTATGGATTTCGACTTGGAGAATGGCGGTGCTACATGTCTTCAGCTGAGCATTAAGAAAAAACACCGCATTCCCTCTAATACCCGTGCCGTTATTCATCAATCCCTCCTGGGAGGAGCACAAATTGACTTATACCTTGGAGATGCGCAAACGTACCTGGCTCCGGGCGATACCCTTATTGTAGCTCCCAAAGAAAAAGAGGTGATGGACGCTCTGAATAACGATATTATCCCTTACATTGAGCGAATGCTTCCCCAAGCAGATTCGCTTATTACTCAATTGAATACCATCTCGCATGACCGATCCGTGGGAGAATCAATAAACAACATACGCTTGATTACGGCACGCGCGGCGGCAGCAGTGGACAAAATAGACCAACTTTCCGCTACACTTTTGAAAACAGCCAACAACGACTTACCTCGCATTGGGGCGGATTTATCCAACGCTTCCGGACGAATTTGCAATTTTTCCGAACAACTTGACTCAGTCAATTTGACACTCATTGCCCAGAATTTAGAACAAACGAGTGTTGAATTGAAACAAATCATACGTAAGGTGAACGAAGGAGATGGCTCTGTTTCGCAACTTGTCAACGACCCTTCGCTCTATAACCGCCTTGACTCCTTGGTCAATAGTGCGGACGTTCTGATCAACGATATCAAGCAACATCCGAAAAAGTACCTCAAAATCAGCATCTTCTAAAACAGTTGTTTGGGTTTTGACACCGCACTTTACAAAATGATTATTGGGAAAATTACCCACTGTAGGGGTGACGTTCACCAATCTGCACCAAATATGGTTGAAACATCTTGATAATATTGCCTGAGGAAAGGGAGTTTTGGAAATAAAAGGGACGGATTCAATAAAAATCCGTCCTTTTCTTATTTGGGTCTGTAGAGTAAGTTACTTTATACGTCCAAAGCCGGGAATGTGCTCAAAAGCAGCTTTCTCCAAGCTTTCTCTGAATTGCGGTGCGGCAATAGAGATAAGAGCTTTGGCGCGCTCCGTTATGGTTTTACCACGAAGGCGCGCTATCCCATACTCCGTAACAATGTAATCCACGTCATTTCGGGAGCTAGTCACTACGCTTCCTTCCGCAAGCGACGGAACAATACGGGATAAGGAACCGCCCTTCGCAGTAGCCGGAAGGGCAATAATGGAGAATCCTCCCTTAGAGCGCTTGGCACCGGTGAGGAAATCCACTTGTCCACCAGAACCGCTATACAAGCGATAACCGATACTCTCGGCGGTTAATTGTCCGTACAGATCTATCGATAATGCCGAATTGATGGAAACCATATGATCGTTTTGCCCGATTACATAAGGGTCATTCACGTAACTAACCGGATAGAGCTCTATTTCGTCATTTTCGTTCAAGAAGCGATAAAAGGCTTCCGTTCCGGAGGCAAAGGCAGCAACGGCCTTACCCGGATGCAACGTTTTACACCGTCCGGTCACTACACCCTGCTGGATAAGTTTCATCACTCCGTCCGCCATTAGCTCAGTATGGATACCTAAATCCTTGCGATCGCCCAAATTATCCAATACCGCATCGGGTATAGCACCGATTCCTACCTGCAACGTAGCCCCATCTCCTATCAAAGAGGCTGCAAGTTTGCCAATTTGTGCTTCCACTTCTCCTACGGGTGCCGGAGGCGTAACAGGCATTTCGTGTTCCACCGGAATGATATAGTCTATTTTGGAGAGATGTATAGAGTTATTACGTCCTCCCACACGAGGCATTAGGGGATTAAGCTCGGCAACAATCTTTTCGGCTACCAATAGGGCAGGTAGCGTATAATCGCTTGAAGGCCCAAGGGAGCAATACCCCTCCTCGTCCGGAAGCGAAATCGATATAACTGCTACATCAGGAATATAACTTCCTTCGAAAAGAGCCGGCACTTCATGAAAAGGACAAGGAATATAAGCGGCACGTCCGGCAAGGAACGCTTCGCGAGCCTGTCGCTCCATAAAGTTGAAAACCGGACGTATTTTACCTTCCATCTCCGGACGAAGGTGCATCGCTTCACCATAGAATAGTACGTGGAAAACGCTACAATAGGGGATATCTTCCCTCAAATCGTACATAGCACGAGAAAAAGCTATGGGAGCAGCCGCTGCATTGCCGAATACCACGTTGGCGCCCTCAAAGAGCACTTTCCTCACAGCCTCCTCGGCTGTAACGGTATGATCGCTGATATACTGGGTGTTATTCATCCGATTACGATATAAAGATAATTCCGCTATTCCTATGGGATATCCTTTAGCCCAAGAAACTCTTTAGTTGCTGGCACTTATCGCCTTGGCGAAGTTTTCGAATAGCTTTTTCCTTGATCTGTCTTACGCGTTCACGAGTCAGATCAAAGTGTTCCCCAATTTCCTCTAAAGTCATTTCAGGGTACTTTCCCACACCAAAGAACATACGTACAATTTCCGCTTCTCTTTCGGATAGTGTGGAAAGAACACGATCAATTTCGGTATTGAGCGATGATTGCATCAAATCACGATCCGCACTGGGAGCATCTTCGTTGACCAATACATCCAGCAGATTATTATCCTCTCCTTCAACAAACGGAGCATCGATAGATACATGTTTACGGAAAGACTGCATTGTTGTAGCAATTTTATTGCTATCATCGCCAAGTATATCGGATAGTTCGTTGATGGAGGGCCTGCGCTCGTGTTCTTGTTCAAACGCTTCCACCGCTTTCGTTATCTTGGAGTTATTGCCTACCTGATTGAGGGGAAGGCGTACAATACGGCTCTGCTCGGCAAGAGCCTGCATAATGGATTGTCTGATCCACCAAACGGCATAGGATATAAACTTAAAGCCCTTTGTTTCGTCAAACTTTCGTGCTGCCTTGATAAGCCCCAAGTTACCTTCGTTGATTAAGTCCGGAAGGCTCAAGCCCTGGTTTTGATATTGTTTGGCAACGGAGACAACAAAGCGTAGGTTTGCATTTACAAAACGATGCAATGCCATTGCGTCCCCTTTTCGACTGGCTTGCGCCAATTCAACCTCCTCGTCAATCGAAATCATCTGCAAGCGCCCTATCTCTTGCAAATACTTATCCAAAGAAGCACTTTCTCTGTTTGTAATTGACTTGGTAATCTTTAATTGCCTCATGTTGCTATTCTATCCTTTCTTTTTATCAACTATTTCACTCGATAGGGTGCCATACCCAATACTCAGCCCCCGAAATTCTCCAATTCATACGGGAGAGTACGACCTTTCTCTTTTGGGTTGCGGATCGCACCTACTTATGCCGTAAAGCATCTGCGCGAGCTATATCGAGTGATGTTTTTCACGCCCGCCGATATAATAACCAATAACTCGCCGTTTTGTTCATTCGGTTCTCAAAAACGGCAGAAACTGCCTCCCGAGATTCCTATACAAAACCTCAGGAAGCAGCTCCTTTACAGCGTATTCTAACGGAATCAGTTTAGTTCAATTACGATATACTTTACGCGTCCGTTGGGATAAAAACCACGGATAGTAAGGGCACGCTCCTCGCCGCCTCTACTCTGGAGGGCGGAAACGATGCGTGAGGCTTCCTCTGCATTACGAATAGGAGCGTTATTCATCGTAAGGATGATAAAGCCTTCTTTGATGCCGCTATCCCTGAATTTACCTTTACCGACCTTATCCACCACTACGCCGTAGGAAATACCATAGGAGCGTTTTTGCGATGCGGAAAGCTCTTTCAGCGAAGCTCCGAGCAAATTACGTGCATCGGCTTTCTTTACTACTCCGGTATTTCCTTCACTGTTTTTCAGTAAAACCGTGAACTGCTTTGTTTTACCCTTTCGATCCACCGTTACGGAAACACGATCGCCCGGATTCTTCATCGCAATCACTTCCTGCACTTCAGTAATACTTTTCACTTTGCGGCCATCGATACCGGTAATTACGTCTTCTTTCTCTATTCCAGCGGCATAGGCGGCGCTCACTTCTGCAAAATCGGTCACCAGAGCCCCGGCATTGACCTTCAGGCCAAACTTTTCCCTCACTTCGTTATTTACATCCATACCTACGATGCCTAATACAGCACGCTGAACAGCTCCATACTTTTTGATGTCGCTAACCACTTTAGCTGCCGTATTGATGGGTACTGCAAACGAATAGCCCTCATAAGTTCCCGTATTGGAGGCTATCATTGTGTTGATTCCAACCAATTCGCCACGTGAATTGACCAATGCGCCACCGCTATTACCGGGATTAACCGCAGCATCGGTTTGAATGAAGCCGCCTATTTTCATATCTCCGTTTCCGGATGCGCCACCGCTCCTCGCCTTGGCACTCACAATCCCCGCTGTAACCGTAGATGTAAGATTAAACGGATTACCCACGGCAAGCACCCATTCGCCTATCTTTAGCTCATCACTATTGCCGAAAGGAATTGTGGACAGATTGCTTCCGTCTATTTTGAGCAGAGCGATATCTGTAGCCGGATCGCTTCCCACCAACGTAGCCTTAAACGTACGATTGTCGTTCAGAGTAACCTCAATCTTATTGGCATCTGCAATTACGTGATTATTGGTAATGATATAGCCATCAGATGAGATAATCACTCCGGAACCATAGCCTACCACCGGTCTTCTTTCAAAACCTCTGCTACCGCCTCCAAAAAAGAAGTCGAACGGATCCATCCTCTGGACCTGTTGTTCTCCCTGAACTTTGATATGAACCACCGCATGCACACTACTTTCGGCTGCCGGTACCAAATCCGGAGCTGCGCCTACGGGACGGGCATCCATGCCGGCGAGAGCTACATTCTTAAAGCCGTAATCGCCTGATTCTCCTGCTTGTCCAATAGCAGCAAACGATGAACCTCTATTTACTTTCGATCCAATATATCCATACATTGCAGACGACACTCCGGCGCCTACAGCTACAGATGCTAGTATAATAAGGGTTATTCTCCAAAAGTTTTTCATATTCGTCTATTCTACATTTTCGTTACTAACCTTCATTCATATAGACGATCGAAGGAGCAAAATGTTGCACAGAGTCCCTTGAGCCTATATGATGAAAGGCACAAAATGCGACCGCCCGTAAGCAAGTCGCACTTCATACCCAAAATTATTTTGCTTCGTCTCTCTTCTCAGAGAGAACAGAAAAAAACAAGTTTCTCTATTACTTTTCTTTATGCTCGCGTTTACCGTAGCGGCTGAGGAAGCGGTCTACACGTCCGGCGGTATCCACAAGTTTAGATTTACCCGTATAGAACGGATGCGAAGTATTGGAGATTTCCACCTTAAGCAGTGGATAAGTTTCTCCGTCAATTTCTATAGTTTCCTTTGTCTGAACGGTGCTACGCGTAATGAACGTTTCGTCGTTCGACATATCCTTAAATACTACCTTGCGATAGTTTTCGGGGTGCAATCCTTTTTTCATTTTGTCCTTTTTCTCTGTAAGGCGGCATTGCCGCCCGCTATTGTACTTTGTCGAGCGACAAAGGTAGCAAAAAATCCCGTAACCACAATATGCCCCTCAAAACGCGGAAAAGATCTTTACGGAATATTACATTAGTGCATATTTGGATACTTTCCTTTATACCGCTTCAGTTTCAATAAGATATAGCGTTCCAATGCGCCAATTTGAGCAAACAGTACTATCCTTTTTATCACTAAGGATTGGGATTGGGGGCGAGGGCGTTACGGAGCGCTTCCTCGTCATTGGCAGCGAGATAGAACCGATGCACATCACTATTGGAAATAATATCGGTGAGGCGCAGCGGACGAGTGAGGGAAAGCCCCTCCAAACTGCGGCAGCGACTAAGCGCTACGTATGTTTGTCCGGCGGCAAAGGCACCACCTTCCAAATCAATGGTTACGCGGTCAAACGTAAGCCCTTGGCTCTTGTGGATAGTAATAGCCCATGCCAAGCGGAGCGGGATTTGCGAAAAACGCCCCAGTACTGTTGTGGAAACACGCTCCTCCTTTTCATCGAATTCGTATTTCCGATTCTCCCACGTATAGGGCTGCACCTCGTATTCTTCCCCGGTTTCCAGTAGAACGCGAACACAAAGCTCGCCATCTTCATTTTTCTCAAAGCCGAGACATTCACCTAAAGAACCATTATACCAACGATGCTCGGCATCGTTATTAAGAAACATAACCTGAGCACCCGGTTTAAGGCATAACACTTCGTCTGCCGGATAGGAACCTTCCGCAAAAGTACCGGTCTTAGTTGCGTGGAACAGGTGTTCCTTTTCGTGTAGCGAATCGAGCTGTTTTTCGTTAATCCGAGCCGCCGTACTGCGTCGGGAGGATACGGTTACCACCAAATCGCTCTCCTTGCTACTGAGCGAAATGCTATTGGAACAAACAACTTCGTTAAATCGAGCCAATTCGCTTGCGGTTACTTTTCCCATACGAACGGCATCGAGAAAGCGGATAAAGTCCAAATCCTTTTGCCGATACACTTTTTCCAACGAAACGATCAGAGGAGCAGCCGCTTTGAATGCTAACGCGCCGAAAAAGAAATTCGTTGCATAGTAATCGGCAAGCAAGTTCTTTTCCCCCTCTGATACAACCGGTTCCAACTGGAAAAGGTCGCCTACAAATAGCATCTGCACCCCTCCGAACGGTAGCTCGTTTTCCATTCGGACGCGGCGGAGTATCATATCAATCATATCCACCGTATCGCTGCGCAGCATCGAAACCTCGTCAATAATGATCAGTTCAAGGGAACGAATCAGTTTAAGATGCTTTGCTCTATAGGTAGCGATGATGGATTTACGCGTTTTGAGATCCGGTAAAAGCGGACCAAAAGGTAGCCTAAAAAAGGAATGAATGGTTTGTCCTCCGGCATTTACGGCAGCAACGCCTGTAGGAGCCAATACCACATGTTTTTTAGCGGTAGTGGCATCCACGTAGCGCAAAAGGGTACTTTTACCGGTTCCCGCCCGTCCGGTCAGGAAAATAGAGGCATTACTCTCCTCCACCAAACGCAAAAGGTGTTGCGCAGGACGATTGTTTTCATCGGGAGTAAAGCCGTCAAAAGGCATATACGTTTAAGCCTCGTACCGGGTAGGATCAGCTACTCCGGCAGCGAGAAACGCTTCTTTTCGCTCGCGGCAGGTAGCGCAGGTACCGCAGTGCCGGTCGCCTCCGGTGTAACAACTATATGTATGGGCATAATCCACTCCCAAAGCGTGACCACGCGAAAGGATATCCGTTTTCGTAATCAGCGTATAGGGTGCCATTACCTCTACATGATTGCAGGTACCTTCACGTATGGCACTCGTCATCGGCAGGATGAATTCCTCGCGACAATCGGGATAAATAGCATGATCCCCGGCGTGATTGGCTATGAAGAGCTTATCCAGCCCTCGGCTTTCCGCCAATCCGGCAACAATGCTGAGCATAATTCCGTTGCGGAAAGGCACTACCGTTGAAGCGATACTTTCCTCAGTATAAGCCTCTTGCGGTATAGCGCCACCATTTTTCAGTAGGTCGCTCCGAAAATACTTTGCCATAAAATCCAACGGAATAACGATATGCTCTACTCCGGCGCTATCTGCCTGATAGCGAGCCATAGCGATCTCGCGCGCATTATGCTTACTGCCGTAGTCAAAACTGACTGCCAGAGCAATTTCATCACGATATTCCCACAACAGTGTGGTACTATCCAATCCTCCGGAAAGAAGGATGATACCGGTACGTTTTGCCATTAGTATGCGCGTGCAAACAGCACTCTGCACGCTGAGGGTTTACCGGTACGAATGCACATACCCGGAGTTTTATCGCCTTCAAACGGCACACAGCGTATAGTAGCGCGAGTTTCTTCCTTAATGAGAGCTTCCGTTTCCGCCGTTCCATCCCAATGTGCCAACACGAAGTTACCGTCATCCAAAGCGGCTTTCAGCTCGTCGTACGTATCTGCCGTAACAGTATGTTCTTCGCGATAGCGGAGCGCTTTGTTGTATATATTCTGCTGAATATCGTCCAAAAGGGCTTCGATGTGTGCGCCGGCTCCTTCAAATGAAATAGTTTCTTTGGTAAGTGTATCACGCCGAGCCACTTCGATGGTGCCGGCTTCCAAGTCGCGTGCGCCAACGGCTAAACGAACCGGCACGCCTTTCACCTCATATTCGGCAAATTTCCAACCCGGTTTTTTAGTATCATTATCGTCTATTTTCACGGTAAAGCCGCGTTTGCGCAGTTCTTCCGCCAGGGGCGTTACGTGACGGCGTATTTCCTCTAATTGAGCCCCGGTTTTGTATATAGGAACAATCGCCACATCGATGGGAGCAACCGAGGGAGGCAGCACCAGACCGTTATCGTCGCTATGCGCCATAATCATACCTCCCAGCAGGCGCGTACTGGTTCCCCACGAAGTTGCCCATACATATTCGCGCTGCCCTTCCTTGTTAAGGAATTGCACATCGAATGCTTTGGCGAAGTTTTGTCCCAAGAAGTGAGACGTACCGCTCTGCAGCGCTTTACCGTCCTGCATCATTGCTTCGATGGTATAGGTATCCAAAGCACCGCCAAAACGCTCTGTTTCAGACTTAACGCCCTGAACAACCGGGAGAGCAAGTACCTTTTCGGCAAAATCGGCATATACCCCCAGCATGCGCTTCGCTTCTTCGATCGCTTCTTCCTTAGTAGCGTGAGCCGTATGCCCTTCCTGCCAAAGGAATTCGGCGGTACGGAGGAATAGCCGCGTACGCATCTCCCAACGCACCACATTTGCCCATTGATTGCAAAGAATAGGCAAGTCGCGCCAACTCTGAATCCAGTTCTTATACGTACTCCAGATTATGGTTTCGCTCGTAGGACGTACAATCAGTTCTTCCTCCAGCTTTGCTTCGGGATCCACAATCACCCCGTTTCCGTCCGGATCATTTTTGAGGCGGTAATGCGTCACTACGGCACATTCCTTGGCAAATCCGGCTACATGTTCCGCTTCACGGCTAAAGTAACTTTTGGGTATGAATAGAGGGAAATAGGCATTGACGTGACCGGTTTCCTTAAAACGGCGATCCATTTCCGCCTGCATACGCTCCCAAATGGCGTATCCGTACGGCTTAATGACCATACAACCACGTACTGCGCTGTTCTCTGCCAGATCGGCTTGCGCCACCACATCCAGGTACCACTGCGAGTAATCCTTACTGCGTGGGGTAATTCCCTTTATTTCTTTTGCTGCCATCGCTTATTTTGTTGCTTTTCTTTCGTCTCGCAAAGTTAACGAATTACCCCCTAACAGAGGAAGTTCCCACATTTTCGCGTGCTACAAAAGACATTTTGACGAAAAAGGTCGTCAATTCATCCTGTAGAACATCTCCATATGTAGCGCAATCACTTCCTTTCGGCAATATTATTATTGAGGAGATCTCTTCGTAGAAAGGAGGATTTTCAATGAACAATCATCTATTGCATTTCGTGTTGTCCACTTTGTCTATAATTATCGAACCCCTGTCTGTCTATCGAGGTCAGATGTGGAAAGCGATTCGTCACGCGAAACTTCTCGGCTCTTGCCGGATTGGAAGTTATAGGTAAGTTTCAAGCCCAAAGAGCGAGATTGAATCATATTCACCTGACTATGCACGAAGTTACTACCCCACGTTTTTGTCTCAAAACGAAGGTATTGCGAGAAGGGGTGATTAACAGTCAGCGTTAAGTCTAACTTGTTATCCCAAAAACTCTTTTTTGCGTAGAAACTGTAAAAATGGCTGTACGAGTATGTCGTACGGAGCATCGGCGGATTGGTATTGCAGTACCAAGAAGCACCGAGGAACCACGATTTAGGCAAAGTCACGTCAATTGCCGCCATCATCAAATTCTCCCAACTGCGTTGATGTATGTTTAGTACGTCATAATCAAACAGATGGTACTTGAAATTACCGTGTAGGAGTAATGAAAGTGGCATAAGGGGTCTCCAGTTTACCCAAAAGCTCAGATTTGGCACTCTGTGCATCCCCGCATTATCATACGTTCTGCAGAGAACATTCGAATTTTCCGTACTCCAATATTGAATGGGCATAATGGCATTGTTCGTGTGCGTATATCCGGCATTTAGGTTGAAGTAGTATTTGTTGGAAAAGAGGGTGTAAGACAAGTCCAATCCGTGATGTAACTCCGATTCCAATTCAGGATTACCAAATGAAAGCTCATAGGGATTAGATTGGCTTTTATAAGGATTTAGAACCCAGATGGAGGGACGTATAGGTTTCATCTTATATGAAAATGCCAACTGCTGCGAGTTAGACACTGCGCAGGTGAGTCCGATACTTGGGATTAGGTCTATACCTTTGCGTTCAAAATTGCCGGATGGGTTTTGTGAAAATGTAATCCTGTCGTAGACCAATTCCCCCCGCAAACCGGCATTGACCCCCAAAGAGCCTTTATTCATAGTATAGTTGACATAAGCCGATGCAACGTTCTGCAACTGACTCATATCCCCAAGACGATAGAGCGGATTGTCCACCCGCTGCCATTCATTCCGATTATAGTCCCAATGGTGGTACTCCGGCTTTGAACTACCCAAACGCAGCACATCCTTAACCCCAAGTTGCAGAGCGTGTCCATTGCTCCAAAGTTTCTGATAATCGCCCTGCAAAGCGTGCTCGCTAAGCCCGCCTCTGGAGATCTGCTTGCGACGTGTTTCGTCATAGGTGCTTTCTTCCCACGAGGAGAAGCCGTTACGGTACTGTCGCTCGGTTATATCATTATATCGTTTATCCGGGTTATAGGCATATCTGTAGCCAATAGAAAAACGAGGCTCTTTGCTCTCGGCATACAGATTGCGATAGAGGAGATTTCCCTCAACAGAACCCTCTGTATAATTCATTTTGTTGTTCAGCGAGCTATATTGGGTTGGTACGCCAAGACGAGAGAATGTTTGCTTATTCGTGCCTGTATCATTGGTGGACGTGACAAAGATGTGCCCGTCCGCGTAAATCGTATTGAGACTATCCAAGGCGTACTCACCCATAAGATTTCCCACATGATTACGGAAGATACCCACTCCGTTCTTTTGAGAAGAGCGGAACTCATCTATAGTTTTATCTCCCTCGAAGGTACGCCTATAGACATCCACGGGCTGATCTTTATGTCGCGTATAATCATAGTTATAAGCCAAAGCGACGCTCAGTTTCCCCTTTGTGAGTGTAAGCGTTGTGGCTCCATTAGCTGTTGGTATTGTCGTACCAGCAAGGGAAATGGTAGCGCTGTAACCGTCCAAAGTCTTCCTATCTGTAATAATATTTAGGATGGCATCGCCGGCGGAGGCGTCGTACCGTGCATCTAATTGGGTAATAACCTCCACACGCTTAATTGTATTGGCAGGAATGCCACGCAATACCTCCGTCGGGTTCATAGAGGCAACGCGTGACGGGGTTCCATTGATGTAAACGGAAAAGTTCGATGATCCCTTTACGCGTATGTTGCCTTCACCATCTACACTAACGAGAGGGACGTTGCGCAGGGCAAAGAGCAGATTGTCCGTTTGAGCCAACACATCATTCTTCATATCGTAGGTTAATCCCTTAGGAGATAACGCTATTAGCTTTCTGCGTGCCACCACCTTTACCTCGCCCAACTCCTGTGTATCAGGAAAAAGGCGGATGGTGTCCACTCTATTGGTACCTTGATGTACCTCAATTGTCAACAGCTTGGTCTTGTAGCCTACTGACCTAACTGTCAGCCGATATTCGCCCGGAATGGAAAAATGTTGCGAAAAGCGCCCCTCTTCATCGGCAACAAACCCTCCACGCTGCTCCGTGTTTCCTTGAGAAACAAACTCAACCGTTGCATAAGGAATTCCTATTTGCGTTAGTGAATCAGTAACTATGCCGTTTACGTTAATACTATTCTCTTGACCATAACAAAGTGAACCACCAAGTAATATCAGGAAGCTCAAAAGGGTAATAAATTTGTTTCTCATTTAGCTTTGTTATATGCTTTATTTTGTTTTTCCGATAACCTATCCTAAGCGTCGTATTGCGATGGGACCAACAGTTCTATTTCCATATTGCAAAGGTAGAAAAAAAAAAAACGACACATTACAAAGAAAGAAAAATAAAATCTTTCTTTTTAGTTATTAATTCTGCTACTTACATAACATTCGCTTATCTTTCTCCACTATATTGCTCTAGTGCACGTTGGTTGTAACAGACTCACGTTTGCTGATCAAAGTGTGCTATTTGTATAAGCAGGGTAGCTGAATACAAATTAAGGCAAGGTTTTTTCGCACCGATTAGCTCTCCTTAGTAGAAAGGACTAAGGAACACCCTCTTAATAGGTATATACGTTTGATGTGAAAGGTATATAGGTTTCGAGCGATAGGTATATAAGTTTCAGATGAAAGGTATATAGGTTTGGGGAGAGGCTGCCGGTAGTGACATGAGGGGCGAGTATTGGGTTACCACTCTTTTTCGCTTAGAACGAACAAAGGAACTGCTTCGAATCACAATAAGAAGGGGTGGTTTTGCGTTTCAAGGACGTGTGGCAGATGGCATACAGATATAGAAACGGATTGATTCGGTGGCTCCTCCTTTTAGGAACCACCCTGCTTCTGATGCCGTTAAATGCACAGATACGGCGGCCGCAAAACCGTCCTTATGCGGATTATAGGCACTTTCACTTAGGCTTCCATGTAGGCATGAACGTACAGGATCTTGCCGTATTCAACTCCGGAGCCTCCTTTGGCACCAATCCTGCCCGTTATGGCACTATAGCTATGTACTCGCCCGGATTCAGCGTAGGGATGATCGGCAATTGGTCGCCTATTATCGGCATTGATATTCGCCTTATTCCCACACTGCACCTCGGGGAACGTGCGCTCACCTACACTACCCTTCCGCGCGAAGAGAATACGCCTCCGGAGCGGTTCGGCTTGAGAAGCAACCTGATTGAAATACCGCTTATGATCAAATACAGCTCCCGAAGGCTGAACAACGTCCGTCCCTATGTAACGGCAGGCTTCTACGGAGCGGTGGAAATTGGGCAAAAGCGAAATCCGGAAGTACTCTTTAAGCTATTCGATTATGGGGTAAAAGTGGGATTGGGATGCGACTTTTACTTGCCATACTTCAAACTTTCGCCCGAATTGTGCTTTTCATTCGGATTCAGCGATGTAGTGGAGCATAATCGCCCCGATATGACTGATGATGTGCGGCTTTACTATACCACCGCATTATCCAAGGCCCTATCCCGAATGATCGTACTCACATTCAACTTCGAATAGCCTTTCTTTTAGGCAAAACAGGCTTATTCTGCCACAAAGTACTATTCGATTAAGCCGTCCCGACGCAGAAGGGCATCAATTCGTGGCTCTCTTCCCCTAAAACGTCGGTACAAATCGGCAGCCTCTTCCGTATCTCCTTTTTCAAGAACCTCTTTTCTGAATCGAGCCGCTACCTCCGATGAAAAGATACCTTCCTCCTTAAAGAGCGAAAAAGCATCTGCCGCCAGCACTTCACTCCATTTGTACCCATAATATCCTGCAGCATATCCGCCGGAAAAGAGGTGTCCAAACGAAGCACTCATCAAGCATCCATCGGGCAAAGCGGGGAAGGCTTGCGCCTGCTTCATAGCTTCCTTTTCTATACGGATCGCGTCAGGTTCCATATCCAAATCGAACTCCAAGGAATGGTATCCCATATCGAGAAAAGCAAACGCAAGTTGCCGTTGCGTATCGTATCCGCTGCGGAAGTTGCGCGCTGCCATTACTTTATGCCACAAATCTTCCGGAATGGGAGCATTGGTGCGGTAATGAGCCGCAAAACTATAGATAAATTCCGGTTCGTAAAGCCAATTTTCCATTAACTGACTGGGCAGTTCCACAAAATCGCGCACTACGGAGGTGCCACTCAGGGAAGGGAATGTGGTTTTGGTGAGCAATCCGTGTAGCGCATGTCCGAATTCGTGTAGCAATGTGTGTAGATCTTCAAAATAAAGCAACGCATTACCGGCCTCATCAGGGGGCGTAAAGTTAGCCGCAATCAGTATGTGTGGGCGCTTTTCGCCGTCCTGTTCGCGCAAATTGTTCATCCAAGCACCGCCACGCTTACCTTGCCGTGCGTACAAATCAACGTACAGCAAGCCGAGAAACTCGCTTGTTTGCAAGTCAACCACCTCATACACAAGCACTAAAGGATGGTAAACAGGTATATCGTTGCGCTGCGAAAAACGAATATTGTATAGCCGTTCCGCCAGACCGAATACGCCTTGCAGGCATTTTTTTACGGGGAAATAAGCACGCAGCTCCTCACGGTCGTAGTCAAAGTACCGTTTTCGCTCGCACTCAAACAGATAGGGTATATTCCACAGCTCGAGAGGCACCTCGGGGAAATGACGGCTCAGTTGCGCCAATTCTGCATTACATTTGGCCCTGGAAGCCGATTCCAAGTCCTTCAATAGGTGCAAAACTTGCTCGGAACAAGAAAGCATTCTATCTTTTAGTACGAAATTGGCGTAGGTATTGTTATACAAAAGATGCGCCACGAAGGTTCGGGTTTTCACAATTTGTCGGACAAGGTGCTCATTATTGTAACAGTTGTCGCTGTAACCGCGCTTCATTCGGGCAAAATAGAACGTTTTCCGCATTGATTCGTCCGGAGCATAGGTAATTACGGCTCTGTAATCCGGTTCGGATAGTGTAAAGAGGTAGCCCTCTTCATCACGCTCTTGCGCACATCTTTGCTTAGCCTGAGCGCGCGCAGCTTCGGGCAATGAAGAAACTATTTCGCTATCAACCGGCACAAAGTAACGGAAAAGCTCCCCGTCTTTGAGCACATTGTTACCAAAAGCAGTGGTTGCATGGCTCAACATCGAAAAGGCATTTTCCAACGTCATTTTCTCTGATTCGGGCAAACAGGCTCCACTATCGACAAAAGCATCATAAGTTTGCTTCAGAAGGCGCTGTTCTTCAGTATTCAAGCCATTTTGCTTTGAGGAGTAAATAGCGGAAACACGCTCGTAAATGATACTTGAATGCAGCTTGCGCATCCGTAAAGCCGTCAGCTGTTCGGCAAACTGTTCCGCCCATTGGTTCATTTGTTCGGAGGAACGGGTGGCGAGCAGATTGTAAAAAGCGCCGGCAACCGCCTCCACGGCTTCACCACTGTGCTCCAACGGCTCAATGGTATTGGCAAAGGTGGGTTCGTCTTTGCACTGCTCAATTGCCTGCAAAGCGCACTCTTCCCTACGGATTGCCTCAGACATTAGTGAAGCAACATCCTCATTTTCAAGGTATTGAAAAGGAAAAGCACCAAAAGGTGTATCGGGAGCCAATATAAGTTTTTCAAGTTTTTCTGCTGATTGTGAGCGAATTTGTGCGTTATTCACCTCCATTTTTTCGTAGTGTTATTTTCTTTTCTGCAACAAAGATAACGCTTCTTTGGGCTGTTTCGCGCACGAAACGAGCTTCCCAATGGGCAAATTGTCTAACAGAGCCCCACACCGCTAAAGGATGCGCATTGAAACTGAATCACAAGGGTAAATGAATTAATTTGGTTACTTTTGGGGAATGAAACGGAAGTTCGGCAGGGCATCCGTGTAAAACAGCATAGAAACAAGCCATGAAGTACATCATCTGTCCCTACTGCAAACGACGCATTACCGAAGAGGAAATTCGGCGCTATGTGCGTGCGGGGCAACACGTTGCGATGAATTGCCCATATTGCAAACGTCGGTTGGCATTTCGTATCCTTGGCGAAGAACCGCAAGAAGGCAACGAATCGGCTGAAAAAGAGACCGTTTCGGGCAAAATATATGCCTATTTACAGGTAATTGAGAATGTTTTTGGCTATGCACAGCGTTTCCCTTTGACGGAAGGGACGCATCGGATTGGACGCTTCAACGATCGATACTCGGAATTGGAGGTGCCTATCCACACAAACGACCCAAGCGTGGATCGCAATCATTGCCTAATAGAAATTAGTTTGGACGATAACGGCAAACCACAGGCAGCTATTTGGGATAACGACAGTATGACAGGAACCTTTATCAATACGCGCGAATTAATGCCCGGCGAACGGCATTTTCTGCGTGATGGTGAGGTGATTACGCTGGGAGCAACTACACTTATTTTTTCGTTTAACGAAAATGACTGAACAAAAAGAACGGCAAAAAACGGCGCTCATTACGGGCGTTACGGGGCAAGATGGAGCGTATTTGAGCGAATACCTCCTATCAAAAGGCTATTTGGTACATGGCATCAAACGGAGATCTTCGCTCTTTAACACGGAAAGAATCGACTCTTTGTATCAAGATCCGCACGTGGCGAACCGAAAATTCTTCCTCCATTACGGCGATCTTACGGATGGACAGAACGTTACGCGGCTTATAGCGGAAATACAACCGGACGAAATTTACAACTTAGCGGCACAAAGTCACGTAAAGGTTAGCTTCGATTTACCGGAATACACGGCAGATGTGGTCGGTTTAGGCGCATTAAGGTTGCTGGAAGCGGTACGTTTGCTCGGAATGGAAAAACGGGTGCGCTATTATCAGGCATCCACGAGTGAATTGTTCGGTAAAGTTCAGGAAACGCCTCAGCGTGAAAGCACTCCGTTTTACCCGCGTAGCCCATATGCCTCAGCAAAGCTTTTTGCCTATTGGATAACGGTCAATTACCGCGAAGCATACGGTATGCACGCCAGTAATGGTATTCTGTTTAACCACGAGTCTCCCTTGCGTGGCGAAACCTTCGTTACCCGAAAAATTACACGTTCCGCCGCCCGCATCGCATTTGGTCTACAGAAATGCCTCTGGTTGGGTAATCTTTCTGCACAACGAGATTGGGGGCACGCAAAGGATTATGTACGCTCAATGCATCTTATTTTGCAACAAGCGGAGCCGGATGACTATGTGGTAGCTACCGGTGTAGCTGCAACCGTGCGCGATTTTGCCGATAAAGCGTTCCAACGAATCGGATTAGAGATTGATTTTCAGGGAAATGGCGAGGAGGAGCATGCCGTTCTGAACGCTGTAAACGAAGCTCTTTTTGTGGAACGCGTGGGAGAAAATTATCTGAAAGGTATAAAGAAACGGATCGGGGACACACTAATCGCGGTGGACCCCGCCTATTTCCGTCCGGCAGAAGTGGAGACGCTGCTGGGAGATGCCCGCAAAGCACACGAAAAACTGCATTGGGCACCCCGCTACTCGTTAGAGGAAATTATCGATGATATGATGCAACATGATGTAGCACTAATGAAACGAGAAGCGTACCTTAATGCCGGTGGATTTCAAATTTGTAACTATTTTGAATAAGCGATGATAGCAAAGGATGCTCGAATTTATGTAGCCGGTCACCGCGGATTAGTGGGTAGTGCCATTCTGCGTCGGCTTCAGTCGGAGGGGTTCAACCGGCTCATCACCGCCACCCATAGCGAGGTGGATTTAGAGGATGCCGTAGCGGTACGACAGTTTTTCGATCGGGAACGTCCGGAATATGTATTTTTGGCAGCGGCTTTTGTGGGCGGAATTATGGCGAATAGTCGCATGGGAGCCGATTTCATCAGTCGCAATTTAGCCATTCAACTGAATGTTATGGGTGAAAGTTTCCGCCATAAGGTCAAAAAACTACTATTCTTGGGAAGTAGCTGCATTTATCCGCGCGAAGCGCCACAACCCATCCGCGAGGAAAGCCTACTATCCGCTCCGCTGGAGGAAACCAACGAACCATACGCAATTGCCAAAATTGCCGGATTGAAAATGTGCGAGAGTTTCAATCGTCAATACGGCACCGATTGGTTAGCGCTTATGCCTACTAATCTCTATGGTCCATACGATAACTTCGATCTGGAGAGCAGCCATCTACTACCAGCCCTACTGCGCAAGACACACCTTGCCAACTTGCTCCGCAACAAGAAGTTCGATTGGATACGTATGGATATTGCAAAATATCCGGTAAAAGGATTGGATGCACACAAATCAACGGATAAAGAGATTGAAAATGGCCTCGCTACATACGGAATTACCGGACAAAAATTACTGCTCTGGGGGAGCGGAACCCCGCTCAGAGAACTGATGTGGAGCGATGATGCTGCTTCGGCCGCACTATTCGTAATGCAAAACGTATCGATTCGGGAGGATATTGCTGCCGGAGCCTCCTCACGAAATCGTCACTTTAATGTAGGAACCGGTTGCGAACACAGCATCGCGCAGATAGCCCAAATGGTACAAAACACCATTCAATATGATGGAGATGTGGCATTTGATGGTATTCATCCCGACGGAACCCCACGCAAATTACTTGACGTAAGCTGTTTGGCTAATTTGGGGTGGCGTGCCGAAACCTCCTTGGAAGTGGGGATCCCGCGTTACTACCGGTGGTATTGTCAACAACGATAAGCAAGAGATGACACGCGAATTAGAGGATATATGCATCGCTCTCTTACAGAGGGAAGTGGTACCGGCAACCGGGTGTACTGAACCGGTTGCGGTAGCGTTGGCAGCAGCAAAGGCTTCGTCTGTACTACAGGAAGCTACAGAACAAGTTGAAGTACTGCTTAGCGGTAATATGCTCAAGAATGCTATGGGCGTGGGGATACCCTCTACCGGTATGATCGGTCTACCCATTGCCGTCGCGTTGGGTATCCTTATCGCCGAGCCGGAGAAAGGATTATCCGTACTTTCGGGCTTTTCCGATCAAATCTTGTCTCAGGCTAAACAGATGGCAGCAAAAGAGCATATGATTGACATAAAGCTCAAAGAGGGCAATGTGGATAAGCTCTATATTGAAGTTCGCCTCAAAGGAGCCACATCTCATTCGGAAGTAATCATACAAGGCTCACATCAAAATATCTGCTATGTAGCACGCAATGGGGAAGTTCTGACCGATACACGTGGAGCAACAAACGGCTGTTCCGGAGGAAATGATGCATCCGACGATTATCCGCTGGATTTTGATACAGTCTATCGTTTTGCCACGGAAACGGATATTGAACGACTCGCCTTTATTGAAGATGCGGTGAAATTGAACGCTGCAGCCGCTGAGCATTCTCTAAAAGGAGATTACGGACATGGCGTGGGACGTATGATTCGGAGCGACTTAGGAAAAAAATACCTCGGTCACTCGCCCCTTACGGAAATATTGACTTATACCACCGCGGCATGTGATGCCCGAATGGACGGAGCCCCCGTATCCGTTATGAGTAATTCCGGTAGTGGTAACCAAGGAATTACTGCCACTTTACCGGTGGCAGTACTTGCACGCGAGGAAGGGAAAGGACGCGAGGAAACCATTCGTGCACTCATTTTGAGCAGCCTTATGGTAGTGTACATTAAACAGAAGCTGGGACGCTTATCCGCACTTTGCGGTTGCGTGGTGGCGGCAACCGGCTCAAGTTGCGGTATTGCCTATCTTTTAGGCGGATCGAGGCAGCAAATCACCTACGCCATTAAGAATATGGTGGGCAACATTACCGGTATGCTGTGCGATGGCGCCAAACCGAGTTGCAGCATGAAAGTATCAAGTGGCGTATCGAGTGCTCTCTTTTCAGCCCTCCTTGCCATTGAAGACCGCGTAGTAACTTCACAGGAAGGGATAATCGATGCAGATGTGGACCGCACTATCGAAAACCTCACCTCCATCGGACGTGATGCAATGGGCGAAACTGATCGCCGTGTATTGGATATTATGACCTCAAAAAAGAAATAATAGCAACTAACTATGGCTCACAATAATAATAGTACACTGCCACAGAATGGGCAAAGCAGAATGACTTTTAGCGCCTTTATACGCTTAATGCTCAAAGGTTGGCCCCTTTTTGTCCTTTCATTTATATTTGCAGCCGGATTAATGAAGGTGATTGCCAAGCGCACTACCATTGGTCAACCCTCCTACAAGATGACACTGATGAGCCGATTCCCAGAACCGGGTCAGGAACGATTCATTATGCAGAATGATGCGTTTTCTGCGAATCATCTGTGGAAAAAGAATCCCGCGTACCAATCTTCGCAACTATATGCTTATATCACTTCATCGGAAGTAATCTATCAGGCAGGTAAGGAAAGTGGCTTTGATATGTCGTACGCACAAAAGAAAGGCTTGCGTTGGTTAGATGTGTACAACGATTTGCCTTACCGGTTACGCTTTTTGGATACGTACGATTTGGACGAGTTTAGCCTTACTGCGGACTACACTACAAATGGCATTTTGCTACACGATCCCCAAGGAACCTATCAAGGGAAAGCGATTATTGCCCAAACATTTGGCAAAGTGCGCATTCCATTGGGTGATACTGTTACCACCCCTTTGGGACGCGTGGTTTGCATTCCACAAGCAACTAATACAAACTACCCCCCCACAAAGCTGGATCTCGCTGCTCCCGTGCGGGTGAACAAGCAGCAAAGCATTGATGCAAAGACCATTTTTGATAAAGAAATGAGTCTTAAGGAGAAGCTGTTGGGCAAGGATAATCCGGCGCTTACGCTATATGTACGCATCGGAGGCTCTGTACGCGCAGTGAGCGAACTGCTCGCTGCTATGGCAGCTAAGGGGAACGAATTTGTGCACGATGCATTGCAAAAGGATCTTACTGAGGAACGCAAGCTTACGGAACAAGCCCTCGCCTCTCTTGCCGAAAGCGAAGCAAAAGGAACTCTCTCCGCTGAAGCTGCGGCAAAGGAGCGTAAGTCTCTACAGGAAGAGTTGGCACGTAATCGCGCCAATATGGAAGTGCTGTCGATGGAAAACTTTGTTGCCGTTATCGATCCTCCCTCCGCCCGCAATGCACGAGAAGGCGCTTCATACCTCTTGATTGTGCTATTGCTCCTCGCCATCATCGTACCCATGCTGGCTCTTTATTATTATTGGCTAATTCGAGGCTCTATTTTGGAGCGCAGCCAGCTTTCCGCACAATGGAATAAGTACCATTTTGCCTCCTATAAAGTGGGCAAACGGACTCACTCCGGCACAACACTTGAGGAACAGGTCGATTTACTCCGAAGCACTTTAGCCGAAGCAAATTGCGTAATAGTAGCTCCGCCCACACAAACAAAGGAAGTGTTGCGCTTTATTGACGCACTTTCGCTTAGTTTGAACGATAGTGGTAGACCCGTCATTCGCAAGAATTTGCTCCCCGAAGGCACCCCTGCGCCCGAAAGCGCTGTGGCTTGGCACTACCGCCCGGGCTATTTGGCGAGCGATCAGTTCCATACGGATTGGCAAAAAGAACTCACTTCGCTCCCCGAAAAGGGCATACTATTGCTCACAATGACACCGGACAAAATACCTTTCTTCGTACCGAGCCGTTCAAAACATCTACTGATTCCCGCTACTGCCGGCAAGAGTAGAATGAAGCAAATTGATCTCGTGAACGAAGAGATTGCTAAGCTCACCGATCTCCCCGAGGTACACATCCGTACCGTTTGGCTCAAAAAGTAACTTTTCTCGTTCTTATGCCCATTATCAATAGCCTTTTGGATACGGATTTGTACAAGTTTACTACAGGCTATGCCTATAGTAAGCTGTTCCCCTATGCCGAAGGCGTCTTCCGCTTCATTGACCGGAGCGAGCGCATCTATCCCTCCGGCTTTGACACTATGCTACGTCAGGAGGTTGCGCACCTTTCGTCTGTAGCACTGACTGATGACGAAGCTCGCTTTGTGGCAAGCACTATGCCGTACATTCCACCTACGTATATCGACTTTCTGCGCGGATTCCGCTTTGATCCAAAGGAGTTGCAGATTCGTCAGGACGATGAGGGGAAGCTACACATTGATGCCACCGGGGCACTCTACCGAGTCACTTTGTGGGAAACGCCCCTCTTGGCGATAGTCAGCGAGCTCTATTACCGCACTATGAACGCGCAACCTGACGAAAGCTATCTGATTAACCAAGCCGTTCGTAAGGCGGAGCTGCTCAATAAAGAGCATATTCCCTTCTCCCTCTTTGGGATGCGTCGCCGTTTCAGCTACGAAGTGGAGGACAAAGTAACGCGCATTCTTAAGGAGCACGCTCCTGATGCGCTTTATGGGACAAGCAATGTACACTTTGCTCACAAGTACAACCTAAAAGTTTCCGGCACTCATCCCCACGAATGGTTCCAGTTTCATGGAGCCATCTACGGCTATAAGATGGCGAACTATATGTCGATGGAGGATTGGATCACTGTCTACGACGGCGACTTGGGTACTGTGCTCACTGATACCTATACAACGGACGTTTTTCTTCGGAACTTTTCCAAGAAGCACGCCTTGCTGTTCACCAGCCTGCGTCAGGATAGCGGCGATCCGTTCGAGTTTATCGATAAAGCCGTAGCTCGCTACAAGGAGTTGCGCGTAAACCCGCTTACCAAGTACATCATCTTCTCGGACGGGCTAAATACCGAGCGAGCCATTGAAATACGCGATGCCTGCAAGGGACGCATCGGTTGCACTTTTGGCATTGGTACTAATCTAACTAACGACACCGGCTCCGGCTTTGAGCCCTCCAATATTGTGATGAAACTGTGGCGTTGCCGTATGACCGCCAAAGAGCAGTGGAGCAATTGCGTTAAACTCTCCGATACCACCGGAAAGCACACGGGCGAAGAGCGTGAAATAGAACTGGCAAAAGCCACTTTGGGCATCGTATGAAGCGCATCGCGGTATTCGGCGGATCATTCGACCCCATCCATATCGGGCATTTGGCGCTTGCCAACTGGTTTCTCCTAATGGAGCAACCCGCAATTGACCACATCCTTCTGTTGCCAACCGTGCACAATCCGCTGAAAGAGAACGATACCCTTTTCACCTTCAAGCAGCGACTCTCCTTTATCGAACAATCCGTCCGCGGCGATCGGCGCTTTCTCTGCTCCGGAATAGAATCCGGGCTACCCGCTCCGCATTATACGCTTGATACGCTTCGTGCGCTCCGCACCGAGATGCCCAAAGCTGAGTTTCTGTTCATTATGGGCAGCGATAGCTGGCAGAACATCACGCATTGGTACCATTATCAGGAACTACTGGAAACGAACCGCTTTCTCATCTATCCGCGCCGTGGCACGCCGATAGATCCCGCTACCCTACCCTCGCAATGCATCTACGCAGCGGACGCCCCAGCCATCGAGGTATCCTCCTCGTTCATTCGCGCCCAACTACGCAAAGGTCAGGATGTACGCTTCTTTCTCCCCCAACCCAATTTAATGCCACAAATGCAGCGCATTCTGAGCAATGACAAAGCGTAGGCATTACGAAGACGAACTGGTCCTTTTGCAGACCTACCGCAGCTTTGTCGAAGCCGACGAGGTGTTGCAACTTCTTAGGCGTGAAGGCATTGAGGGCTCGTTGGAATCACTTTACACGCATATGATTCTGGGAGCCGCCGTGGACGTAGGCGGCATTCGACTAATGGTACCCCGCGAGGATGCCGACCGCGCCTTAGATGTACTGCGCGTTAACGGCAAAGAGCTTCCGCACCCCGAGCAGTCCGCTGTGGCGAAACTGAATAATTGGCTCGCCTCGGCACCGGTACTACGCAACCTTTCGCTCAAACATGCCTTATTGCTCCTTATTGTCGTACTCGCTTTGGTGCTGTTTCTGCTCCTCCTGATTATCCAAACGCTCAGCCCATCCTAATCCGTTATGCCACAAACTCCACGCACGCCGAGGCACTTCGGCAACATACAAATCGGCTTTATTATCGCGCTTTGGCTCTTTTCGATTATCCAAACGCTCAGCCCATCCTAATCCGTTATGCCACAAACTCCACGCACGCCGAGGCACTTCGGCAACATACAAATATGCTTTATTATCGCGCTTTGGCTCTTTCTGACCATACTTATTCTGATCTATGCCGAGCTGACGCTCTACACCCTTTTCGTGATTGCGGCGAGCGGCATCATCGTATTCGTACCGATCTATAAGGCGAGACGACGCGAAAAGCGCACCCCTCGCAAATAACCCTCCCCTACTCCCGAGCCTCCTCGCCCATTTCCTTCCGAGCCCCAACTGAGCATCATACCGCTCGCGCTCTACCCTAACCCCACATTTACGCATCTTTCGCGCCCATCCTCCCCTTACTTTCACCCATTTCACCGCAGGAGCCGCCCCGCACCTGCGCCATTTTGCCCGTAAACCCTTGCAAGCATAGTCCCCATCTGCCCACCTTCGCCCAACACCCCAAGCACGAGCCGCCTCACTCTCGCGCACCCTTACCCACCAACTCACGCAGACCCACACCTCACATCCGCGCACGTTCGCACTCTTTTCTACCGAAAAAACGCAGCGTTAGTCCCATACAAACGGATCGTTGCTTCCACGTTGTCCGAGGGGATGTACGGAGGCATCGGAAAAAAGTCTATAGGGTTTCCGAGGAAAGTCTTTAGAGTTTTTCCAGAAAGTCTATAGAGTTTTCCGAAAAAGTCTATAGAGTTTTCTCCGACAGCACTGTACAAACGATTCGTCACCTCCCATCCTCCGCTCCATTTTCTTCCATTCCCCGCTACAACATTACCCATTCCCGACTCCATTGCCTGGGTAGAAACGCTCCGCCCTGTTCCATCCACCGCTCTGATAGTATGGGACGGACCGGACGAAAGCTCGGGATGAATTGACGGTTCTTCCCCGCACGGAGGTTTGTTTAGCTCGGATTTAGCGGTTATTTATTGCATTTTAATGACGATAAATCAGTGATAATTGGTAGGTAAAATGGGGGAAGGGAACATCAACAAGAGCAGATCTGCGATACATACACCAAGCTCCTCTAAAGGAATTTATCGGTGTTTATCGGAATTTTTCAAAAGGAAAAGTGAAAGTGTATCGGTAGCGTAGGCGAATGTGTACTGCCATTGCTTCTATCTGATTAATCCGGACTAAACTGAAGAAGCGAGAAGATAAGTCGAGAGAGAGGAATATCCCAAGAGACAAATCCAGGGTAGAAAGTTACCAGAATTGAACGTATCGAAGAGCTTTATCGAGAGACGATACCCAGACTAATCTTATATTGGGGCTACGCTTGGGGTTTTCAATTGATATTTATAACACATAGACACAATGGTGAAACAACGTCTTTTGAGAGCCGGTTACAGATGTAGTGCTTAAAAAAGAAGCCCTGGAATAGGTATTCCAAGGCTTCTATCTTTTTTCCGAAGTGCATTATGACACTTCGGGCAATTTTCGTTTAACGGAAGATGCGTTCCGTAATCGAACCGCTTTCGGTTGTCAACACTACAAGGTAGCTGCCTTCGGCAAGTTCGGCAAGATCAATACGTGCATCGGGATGATCGATGGCGAGAAGCTTCTTGCCGTCAACCGAGTACACGGAAACGTTTTCCACACGTTCTGCATTGACAATATTCAAGATTCCATCAGTTGCAAGCTGCGTGGGATACACGGAAGGAGCCACACTTGAGGCTAGTTGCGGTGCATCTGTGCCCGTGGGGGTTTCGTACTGCACGATAACCTTGTATTTATCGTTTTTAGAACCGCTCTTATCCGTGGTAGAATTCCTATCGCGTCCCAATTCTCGAAGCGTTTGGCCATTCTTCTTTACGATATATCCCTTAACGAGAGGGAAAGGAACTGCTGTATTCGTACGTACAAATACGCTCGTTTCAGATTCTTCCGTGTACTTTTCGGCTGATGTGGAAAGGGTGAGGCGTACGGCTAAGTATCCGTTTAGTTCAGCGTCAACCTGATTCATACGAACTAAAAGAGTGTACGGATCGATAGTGATTCTCATTAGGGAGCCACGATATTTGCACAACTCATCGTTCGTGCCATCCATGTAGCAAATCTTGGTTGTTTTTTCTTCCTTGTTATTGAAGGAAGCTCCGGCAAAAAGGAACTGATTGGGATTCACTTTGTAAGGCTTGTTCAGTTCTACAGTAACCCATTCCCCCGGTTTCCAGTTATCCGGAATAACTACATTTTGTTCAATCAACGTTTCCGCCGGACCATTCATAATGCATATACGCAAATCGGACGTTTTTCCGGTAGGTATAATGCTAACAGCGGAAATGTACATGGGTGAATTGTCGTAGTTAACCATTTCATCGGCTCTAAACTTGGAGAACAACTGTACTCGTTCAGGAATACCCAGTTTGCCGAATTTGAGCGAATTGAAAGGAGGTTCCGTAGGATTGGGATTAGAAGGATAACCGAAGAGGGATATTTCCTGCAAGTTTCCGGGCTCGTTCCAAGTAATTTCAACGCCTTTTTCTGTTTCTGTTACTTTGGGAGTCACTTCGCGCTTAACATCACCCAGATATACGCCCATTTGTACCTTATCGGCATCAGCAAACGTATAGTCTTTACCATTGTTATAGCCATCATCTGGAATCTTGTCTCCGCCAAACGTGTAGCGAGCTTGTACTGCATAAACAGCGTGACCTTCTCCTTTTGTATTGCTTCTGGCGTCTTCAACGCTTTCACTGTACGAGGTGGCATCAGCAGGCAGATCTTTACCTTCTAAGTAGAGCCCGTTACGGAAAATACGGTAATTAACGCTCCAATGAGCAGGAAGCTTATCGGTAGCAACAGGTTTCCAGGCTACGTTTACCGTTTTCGCATCTTCGGAAAGCGATACTTTCAAGTCTGTGATGGCATCCAAGGGACGCAAATCATCACGCCATATTCCTTCTAATGTTTCAGGCCCCGTACCGGAGGGATCTAGGAAAGTATCCATTGAATAAAGGGTATTTCCATCCTTTTTGTACTTGTTCCAGTGGGAGTTTAAGCGTCCGTACCAGCAGAAGTTGTTACATCCGCCCGTACCGCCTGTTAATGTGCCTACAAACAATTTCTTTTGGTTAAACAAAGGCGAACCGCTACTACCACTTTCCGTACCGCCTTTAGCAAAGGGGAAGCGGAAGTGGTCGGAAACACCTCCAACATTATTATCATTATCAGGTCCCCATTGGTAAAGAATAACATCTTCTTCGTTTACAGAAATCTTCTTTGAGTCACCTGACGGATGATGAATGCCCACAACGTGTCCCGGAATCTTGCTAGAACGATCCCAACCACTATAGAAAACGCGGAAAGCTTTAGGTATTTCCTTATTAAGTTCTAACAAGAGACCATCACTCTTTCCGTTGATATCAATAAAGCTCCTAAGCTGGCATCCCACCATAGTACGACCACGTGTTACGCCAATACCGGCCTTACTGCAGCCCGGTTTTTCGTAATGGAACGTGAACATCCATTTATCCAACTTGTCCTGAGCCAGGTCAGGCTTCATGATACAGTGGGCAGCCGATATAATGTAGGGTTTGAAGTCCTGAGCCGTATTGTTGAGCAATGTTCCTGTACACAAACTGACAAACTTGTCAAAAACCATCCATATCTGTGCGACAGCGGCCTTTTGTGTTTGCCATTCGTCTCCTTCCGGGCAATTTATCTCAATTTGGCAAGAGGAAGCAGAGTGGTCTTCTCCCGTATCGGTTTGGTCGCGGAGCTGATTCTTTTCTGTACTGTGGTAAATATAGCCCACCCCGGAAATCTTAATTGAGGGCAGCTGTGCTTCAGTTGCCGAAAGATAAGGAGCATACTCCATAATAACGACATCCCCCGGTAGAGGTTCGTTAGCAAATGTACCATGTTCTCTATGGGTAGCATGAGTGTATGAACCCAATAGGGTTACACGATCCGGTGTATAGATAAACAGTTCTCCACCGCCTTCGGGAATAAAGAAATCATCGTAGTAGAGAATCATACTCTTAGCACCTTCTGATTCAATACGGAGCGTATATATGGTTCTCCCATTTACAGTGCTTTTCCGTGCCGCCTTGATAAAATCAATCTTTTGATCTATTACCCGTCCAACTTGAAGTGGCATCGTAGCAATTCCATCTGAAGAAGTTGCTGCCCAAGTGTTGGTACTGATAGCATCTTCGGGATTGAAGTCCGGACGCACTCTTATTACATTTGGAGTAAGTTCTCCACTGCGCAACAAACTTGTTGTTGCCGCAAAGGATGGAGGGGTGCCGCCAAAGGATTCCTGAGCCCGAGCAGTGAATGCTTGCGGAAGCAGTACCCCTACAGCGATGATTAGTGTAGCGAATAGCGATTTTGTTGATCTCATTGCTTAATTGTTTTATTATTGCAGTTCTTCTTTTTCTTCGGTTCTACGACAACAAAGGTAGTGAATAAAGGGATAAAGGGGATTAAAGATGCCTATTACAAGAAGAGACCGCTTCTAATAAGCTCGTATAATGCCTATTTGTAGGTACCGAGTTCGGCTTATTACCTTACAATATGTATTGCAGAGGCCTCTCTATCGCTATACCTTTGCGACGATTGAACAAAATGAAACGGAATAACAAAATGAAAAGAACTCTATTATTACTATTTGCACTTTGCTTCTGCACGGCATTATCAGCGCAGAACAAGCATCACGCACTTAGCGATGCCAACGTAATCGGACACGTTGTAGATGCCGTTTCCCACGAACATCTTCCGGGTATGACCATTCATATTAAAGGCACCACCTTTGGCACTACTACCGACGGCACAGGACACTATTTCCTGAAGAATCTCAAGCCTGGTAAGATTACCCTCGTTTTGCGAGGTGTTGGCTACCAGAGCCAAGAAAAAGAGATTTCGGTTGAACGTGGGGTAACACACGAAATAAACTTCGAAGCCGTGGAAGACGTAATTAATATGGACGAAGTGGTTGTCACCGCTAACCGGCAGGAAACGCTACGTCGCTTGGCTCCTACGGTAGTAAGTATTGCGGACGAAAAGCTGTTCGCACGCATCAATGCCAACAACCTCTTGCAGGGGCTTTCCTTCCAACCCGGTCTTCGCGTGGAGAATAATTGCCAAAACTGCGGCTTTAACCAGGTTCGAATAAACGGATTGGACGGACGTTACACGCAAATCCTCATTGATAGCCGCCCCATCCTCAGTGCTTTGGCGGGCATTTATGGTATAGAGCAAATCCCCACTAATATGGTTGAACGCGTGGAAGTTGTGCGCGGAGGCGGATCGGCTTTATACGGATCTTCTGCCATTGGCGGTGTAGTGAACATCATTACCAAAGCACCTACCGGTAACAGCTTTAGCTTTAAGGAATCGCTCTCTTTTACCGGAATGAGCAAGCCGGATAACAATGTCAGCTTCAACGCATCTTTAGTAAGCAACAATAATCGCGCCGGAGCAATGGTATTCGGACAAGCGCGCAATCGCAAGCCTTGGGATGTTAACGGCGATGGATTCAGCGAACTTGGCTTACTGAACTCTCAATCATTTGGAACGCGCACGTATCTTAAAACAACCGACTATACACAGCTCTCCACCGAATTTCATGCTATTCGCGAAGATCGCCGCGGTGGCGACCATGTAGAAGAACTCCCCGATCACGTAGCTGCCGTATCGGAACACGTTCGGCACACCATCTACAGCGGTAGCGGTAAGTTTGACCTCTTTTCTTCCGATTACAAGCATCACTTGCAGGCTTTCGTTTCCGGACAGAGCGTTGCTCGTGAAAGCTATTACGGAGGTATTGGCGACCAGACTGACGAAAAAGGCTATGCCTTGGGCAAAGTGGGCTACCCCATCCCCAAGGAAGCGTGGGGCGAAAATAACGGACACACCAACGGGCTTACGATTAATGGAGGGGTTCAGTATTCCTACGATTTTAAGCATTTGCTCTTTATGCCGGCACAAATCCTCGTCGGTGCGGAATATACCTACGATCATTTGCACGACAGAATGCCCATCCGCCAATGGATTCCGGCTAAGGACGAAAACGGCAACGTAATAGTTAAGGACGGAGTGATCCAATCCAATTACCCCGATCTCTGCCAAAAGCTCAACATCTGGAGCCAACTTGCCCAAATCGAATGGAAAAACGATATGTTTTCTCTCCTTTTCGGCACGCGTTTGGACGAGCATTCCATTGTAAAGAAGCCAGTCTTCTGCCCTCGTGTTACTTTGCGCTACAATCCCATTAAGGATATCAATCTGAGAGCCTCTTATGCGAAAGGCTTCCGAGCACCGCAACTATTTGACGAAGATTTGCACGTATCCGTTGTGGGCGGCGATTCTCAAAAGATAATCAATGGCAAAGACCTTAACCCCGAATTGAGCCATTCGTTCAACCTCAGTGGCGACTTTTACGTAAAGAGTCGTGGTTTTTCGGCAAACTTCCTTGTAGAAGCCTTCTTTAACCGCATTACGAACGTATTTGTTCTTCAGGAAATGCCCATGCTTAACGATGGATTTCAACGTTTTGAACGTGTCAATGGACAAGGGGCACGCATCTATGGGGCAAACTTTGAGGCACGACTCGCTTGGCGCTTCCTACAATTGCAACTGGGGGCTACGATAGCTGAAAACAAATACGATCGTCCCGAAGAATGGGGGGAACATGCTCTTTTCGATCCTAACGGAATGCCAATGCTTGAAGATGGCGCCGTAAAGACCGACAAGCTAACCTCCGATCGCATCATGCGAACCCCGAAAGCATACGGCTACTTTACGCTGAGTGCCGAATTGTTCGAAGGCTTCAATCTCGCTCTGAACGGAAACATAACCGGACCGATGTTTGCTCCACACGTTATTGAGTATGGAGCCGGAGCCGCTGTTTCGGATCGTCTTGCCGGTAACGATGCAAGTAAGTTTGAATCCTACTTTGTGGCCAACGGAATTGACGAGAAAAACCGAACCATACGTATTGATGAGTTGAAGAAAACGCCCACATTCTTTGAACTTGGCGCTAAGCTCTCATACGAATTTGAACTGCTCGCATCCAAAATCCAAGTTAATGCCGGCATATCCAATATGTTCAACTCTATGCAGAAGGACTACGATTTTGGAGCTTCTCGCGATAGTGCTTACATATACGGACCGCTCTCGCCGCGAACCTTCTACTGCGGCGTTCAGTACCGCTTCTAAGCACTCCCCCAAGTTGTTCCGAATTCTCCCTCCCGAATTATTAGCTCCGGTTACGAAGTAATAGCACTTGATTGGAGCTGATCGGAACAAATCTGGAGCGTAGAAAGACGCACTATCAACACCGGCAGGGATGCACATCTGTGCGTCCCTGCTTTGCTTTTATATTCCTCTGCTTGCCGTCTGCACGCTCCTCCAAATAACTCTCCTCAAGTGCACCTTTCACAACTATTTTCCCTATGGGTTCCCTTATCCATAAATGCCTAATTACCGCTCTTTAATCGCGATAAAAGAAGGGTTAATTACCGATCAGACGGAACAAATTCCCCGATGATACCGGTTCGCCTATATGGAAGGAACGGGGCGAAAGTAGAGAGCTTTTGGAACAGAGGACGACGGTCTGAGAAAAGTCTATAGACTTTCTGAAAATACTCTATAGACTTTTTCGGAAAACTCTATAGACTTTCTGGAAAAACTCTATAGACTTTCCTCGGAAACCCTATAGACTTTTCCTAGACACCTCCGTAGCCCCGATCTGACTCCATTAAACAAGCGATTAGATTTATCCTCATTTAGTATCCGGTTTGACTGTAAGGAACTCTTGTTGTCCCATGAGGATGTGCGTGAATTCTTCATTAAAGAAAAACTTTACTTTCGAACACTCCCTGTTTTATTCATAAGCTTCATGCTCTCGTGGTCATACAACACAGAAACAAACATTTAGCGGAGTATCTATCATTTTTCGGAGAAAGTTTCATATTTCTGTATCCTCCCTTTTCGTACTATTGATTGAAAATGGGTACATTTGTCCATAGAAACAAACAGAAAAGTGTATTATGAAACTTCTTTTGATCAGCAATTCAGCCAGTCCCGGCGAGAAGTATTTGGAAAAAGCCGCGGCCGATTTGGCACAACACCTTGGTAAAGCAGGGGAAAATACCCTGTTGATCCCCTTCGCAGCAGTAACCTACTCCTTTGACGAGTACGTTGAAAAAGTGAATACGGCTCTGTCTGACTACCACATACAGGTAACCGGAATTCATTCTTATCCTGATCCCATTGCAGCGGTAAACCGTGCGGAAGCTATCTTGGTAGGTGGCGGAAATACATTCCAACTTATCAAAATGATGCAGGAGCAGGGACTTATCCGAGCTATTCGTGAGCGTGTTTTATATGGAGGAGTACCCTATGCGGGCTGGAGTGCCGGAAGTAACGTTGCATGTCCGACCATTTGCACCACGAACGATATGCCGGTTGTGGAGCCTCAATCCTTTGAAGCTTTTGGATTTGTACCCTATCAAATTAATCCACACTACTTGGATGCGCATCCCGAAGGGCATGGAGGCGAAACGAGAGAGCAACGAATTCTTGAGTATATTGCTGCAAATCCAGGGCGATATGTGGTTGGTTTGCGCGAAGGATGCCGCCTTTTTGTTGACGACAAGGGAACACGCCTCGTAGGAGACAAACCGGCACGAATATTTAAATATGGAGAAGCACCACGAGAAGTTGTCCCCGGAGCATCGTTAGATTTCCTCTATCAATAGCAGATAACCTTTCATTAGCACAAACAGACTAATAAACGGGGAGTTTTACGAGCAGTGAAACTTCCCAATTGTATTGAAGCTAATTGATCAAAATATTGGGAAGATCCTCATTTTGTGCAGAAGATCACCCTCCTCTGCAGCTTGCTTCTCCACGAAATATCCATACCAATCGGATTCTTTTGAGTTAGTATAGATTACAGTTTTAGAGAAGCGTTCAAATAAGGGAGGCGTAAAGATCGATGTAGGCTTGGGCTATGCGGTCCGGGTGATAGCGATGTTCAGCGTTTTGGTGCAGAGCTTCGCGATCAAGCGAGTCGTTCTTTTCGAGCAGATCAGCTATAGCTTGTGCTGCAACCCGGCAATCGAAAGGCGGGACCAGACGTCCGGCTTGGGGCGAATCAATTATCTCCGGTATGCCGCCTACCGCAAAAGCCACCGAAGGAGTTCCGGATAGTTGAGCTTCAATGATGGTATTGGGTAGATTTTCCTCCAGTGATGGCGTGAAGAAAAGATCAGAGGCAGCATAGAGAAGATTCATCTGTTCAGCACGATTTACATATCCTGCAAAGTTGATGTCGAAACCATTAAGATCCTTCCGCAAAGTAGCCTCGTCTGCCTTACCAAAGACCATTATTCTGGGAAGCGGAATGTATTGCGCCTGCTGCAACGCACGCATTGTTTCAATCAGCTGGAGGTAGCCTTTACGCGGATCTTGCGCATTTGCGGCACCAAAGAGGACTATGCTTCCATTTTCAGGTATTCCGAGCCTATTGCGTGCTTCCTTTTTGGGAAAAGGATGGAAAGAAACATCCGCTGCATTGGCAATGTGACGAACAAGGCAGCCCATCGTGAGCCGCGATTTCCGCGCCTCATCGGCTATCCATCGGCTACAGCCCACAAAACAGGGCTTCGCTTGAGCGTATAAATCTGCCTTTCGGCTACCCATTCGATACGCCAAGCTACGGTGCCCAGCTTTCATCCATCCATTAATGTCGGGCGTATGGTGTGCAACTGCGGTCACGGGCCAAAGGTCGTGAAGCGTCCAAACAAGTGGTTTGCCCAGTCCGGCTAATCTTTCCAAAGAAGCAATTGATAGAAAACCCTGATTAATCCAATGAAGATGAATAATGTCGGGCTGTAAAGATTCTATGCTTTTTCGCAAATTGAATCCTGCTACCGGGTAGGAAGTAGCAAAGAGCGTGTGATCAAGTTTCCTTCCATTACGGAGATAAGTTGCCCAAAGCTCCCTATACTTCCGTATACGCTTAGCCAGAGAAGATGGTTCCGGGATCAATGTATGTACAAAGGAATCCTCAGTTTGGCGGTTCAGTACCAATAGAGATGCATCCAATCCACTTGCACGTTGCGCCTCCACCAAGCGTTTGGCTGCGATAGCTGCTCCGCCCTTCGTCTCTGAAGTAGAAAGATGAACTACACGCATTACAGAACTATCTACCACTTGCCAACGCTCAAAAATGTATCGATGGCGTAAATAGAACCCCTATTGAGAATGTAAGCACAAGTGGATTTTGGTTGTAATAGCTCTTTAGCCGGCTCCTATCCTTAAAGTAGTAGGATACAGAAGGCTCTGCGTAAAGCGATATATTGGGAGCAATGCGTAGGGTAGCTCCGGCTCTGCCGTGCAGCGACCAGCTCCAGGGCAAAACGCCGAGGGATTGTCCGCCTAAAGTAGCCGATACGGCCTTATCCAATTCACCCGATGCACCCACGTATAAGCTTATCGCATTATTACTGTATGCCGTAAAGCGTACACCCAAAGGTACGCCTATATAGTGCAGATTCTGGTGACGGATCTGTGGCTTATTGCTTTCTTCATAGGTTGCTTTGCTGTGCAAATAGCTGTAATTGATACCGGTTTCAATGCCAACGCGACTCTGTTCTATGTTTATCAACACATTAACCCCAAGCTTGAGGGGAATGTCGTGCCGGAATTCTGCCCGATCATAAAGGAAAGCGGAGCCTCCATCATCATCGAAAGTTAGTTTGGGCACCGTTGCTTTACGCAACTTCATACCGCCAACGATATCGGAAGTGCCAATTGACCGGCCTCCGCCGGCGTATGCCAATAGGGAACATTCGCCAAAAGCACCATTGTTATCGCTTTTTGAACGGAAGGAAGCGTAGTCAGCTCCCAGAGGAGACGGCCCGACAAGATCAGCTTTATCCGTTTCATCTATACCTTTTTCTATAGGAACAGAGTCCAATTTCTGTGGCTCATTATCATCCGTCGCTGCAATATCTTGCGTCCCGGCTAGTTCGGCTGGCGTTACATCCTTCACGATAGTGCCCTGAACCGGAACTGCTTTAAGCTTCGAATGCCGAGCAGTTGCAGTTGTCACGTTGTCAACTACCGCAGGCGGTTCCGTTACAGCAGCAACACATCCGGATGATTGCTCTTTACTTTCCGTTATCTCTGCAATATCATTCGGTGCGGAATGACGCAGCTCCGGTACAAGGAAGAGCGCTATTACCATAGCTGCGGCTACAGCCGTGGCACGCATCCATAGGAGATAGAACGGAGTTGCGCGCTTAGTTTCCTTTTTGGCTTCCATCGTTTCGGATATACGAAGCCAAACTTCATCCAGTTCCTCCCGAATATTTTCTCCGGAAGGAGCCCCGAGCCGCTCGCGCAACAATCGGTCGATGCGTTCTTCTTGTCCGTTATCCTTATTATACTTCATGCGTTTTGTACCAATTCTTTATCCCTGCTGCCAAACGACGCTTTGCTCGTGCCAATTGGCTTGAGCTACTCTTTTCGTTGATTCCCAGCAGCTCGGCTATTTGTTTATGGTTCATTTCCTCAACCACATATAGGTTGAATACCACCCGATATCCTTCAGGAAGAGCGGAAATCAGTTTGTTCAGTACCTCCTGAGGTATCCCGGTTGCTTCATCTTCCTCAATATCCGTCCACTCGTACCCTTCACTAGCCGTTTCCTCATCAAGTGGCACTATGGTTATCTGCTTAGCCTTGCGCAACCGTATCAGCGATTCATTGATGAATAAGCGTGAGAGCCATGAGCGAAGCGATCCCTCTCCGCGATACTCATACTTACCTATTTGCTCGTAAGTGTGAATAAAAGCATCGTGAAGTACATCCTTGGCGGTTTCTCTATCGGATATGTAGCGCATAATCAACTGATATAAGCCCGGAGCGTACCGGCGGTACAACTCACCGAAAGCCTCCTTGCTGCCTTCCTTGATTCGCTCGCTCAGCTCACGCTCACTCACTGCTACTCTTCGGGGATCTCTATTATTATGCCATTGCGAAAGTAGCTAATATTTCTGTCACTATACTCGTTTTTGTCCGTACCTTTCACGGAAAGGAAGGGCGTTCCGTCCGAACTACGGCTGAAGTTAACCGAGAAGACGGCGCGCTTCCCTTCGGGATAATGGATCGTGAGCGTTTCTTCTTTGAGCGTTTCTTCGGGAAGCGGACCAAAGCCCAAATAGAAGAATCTGCTATAACTTGGATAAGTTAGGAAGCGACTCGTGCCGTAATAGAAATGCGGGTCCGTGACATTTAGGTCGATTGGAGCCCCATATGGACGATGCTCCAAAGCCAACTCTTTACCACGCCACTCAGCTTTGAAGAGAGGTTCAAGCGATTTATTCAAAACCTTGTCCGTTGCGGACGGCTCCATACCTATAAGCTTTTCCACTTTTGAGTTAATGAAGTGGAAGTAGATAGTCTGCGGTGCGGGCGTACGATCCGCTAGCCGGTATCCGCTCCGTTCTATCTCCTCGTCGCTCAAAACTATAGTAAATTCGTATTCGCTACCCGGTATTACCTTTTTGCCGTCCACAAACAGCCTGGTAATAAAGCGGTGCGCATCCGATACGTAGTGCTGAAACTCTATCTTACGGCTTATTCCTCCGGGGAAGCGCAACGTCATATGTTGTGTTTGGGAGTAGTTCGGCTGAAGCTCTCCCAGAACCAGCGAATAGTGATCCGAACCTTGCCTTGATACGTATAAGGCGTGATAACCCTCTATCATAGCGCGCAGATTGCTTCGTGCCGGTTCTCCTTCGCAGTAGAGTATTTCGTCGCCCCATTCCAAGCTCACTTGGCTTAAAAAGGCTTCTCCCTGCTTGGTATCCGGTAGGATTAGTGAATGCCCCTCGCGGTCGGTTACATCGATCTTGAAGGATATATTGGCGTAATCCCAAATCATCCCGCTACCGGAGGAACATGCACTAATCGCAACCACAAACAGGAGTAAGAACAAATACTGTGTCATATATTTCAATTTCATGTGTTGGTGTGTCGGGTCTAAACTATCATTCTTTTTACCTGCCTTCACTTAGATAATGCACAACAACCGAAAATACTGCACGCACTCCCTCTTTTTCTCAAAAAAGACCATATCACATAGCAAAAACATAGAGACGAACCTCTCGCTCTCCCTGAGAAACGAACCGCTTATTCCGATAAACTCTAATACCCTTCTACGAACATACCGCTCGCCCCCTCTCCCCCTGAACCTACGCACATCCACCTGTTTCCCCACCCAGAACCGCCACCACTGATGGGCTTCCCCTTTCTTTTGCCCATCGGGACTTATCAGAGCCAATCAGAGCTTATCAGAGAAAATCTGATACCTTCCTATTAGTTCTGATTAATTCCGATAAATTCAGATATCCTTCTACGAACATACCGCCCGCCCCCAACCATCTCCTGCCCCCACCGCACCGTCCCTTCACCACAGCTCCAGCGCACTTACCCCCTCACTCCTTCCTAACAATGCCCCCACCTCAGCGCACCTTCTCCACAACTTCAGCGCACTTTCAGACTCATTCACCCCTGCATTTGCCCACTTTTTAGCTAAGGACCCGTCCGACGTCTTCACACCTTCACCCACCAAACCACGCACAAACAGCAGCAATTCTGCGCACCTTCATCAAGCGACCTATGCACGTTCGCGCTGCTTTCTGCCGAGGAGGCGAGGCTGTAGTACGGTGGGAACGGATCGTTTGTCCCATACAAACGGATCGTTGCTCCCATGCTATCAGAGGGGATGTACGGAGGTATCCGAAAAAAGTCTATAGGGTATCCGAGGAAAGTCTATAGAGTTTTTCCAGAAAGTCTATAGAGTTTTCCGAAAAAGTCTATAGAGTATTTTCAGAAAGTCTATAGACTTTTCTCAGATGGCATAGGACAAATGCTCCGTTCCCTCACATCCTCTGTTCTGATCCCTTCGTACAAACGATCCGATACCTCCTATTCTCTGCCCCAAAGGCATCAGTTCCGTATTTCTCAAACGCCCACATCCGCTCCAAATTATTACTCTTCCGCTATGCGTTTATCGGTTATTGTCTGTTCGTTCTCATCCTTTCGCGCTCCGACATCTTCCGTTCCTTTCCTTCTGCTCGTTGCCACCGGCAAATAGGCATCCGGAGAAGATCGGCGGGCATCTAAGGTAAGGCGGTTGGAAGGCATCCAGATCTTCAAAGCAAGCCATTTAGGGACTTAAGGGAAGCACTCCCTTTCACTTCGGAAGAAAGGGAGGTTCGGTACTTTCAAGGAAGCGAAGAGAAAAAAGAAGGGGTACGTCCGCAAAGAACGGACATACCCCCAATAGTACCGGTAGGAAGCAATGCGCTCAGCGCTTTCCGCTTCTACGCCAATCCCCTACCACTCTGCGACAAATGAGTGTCAGGCTTTTGCTTTCTGCGCTTCTTTCTCTTCAATTGCAGCTTGTGCAGCAGCCATCCGTGCGATAGGTACGCGGAAAGGTGAGCAACTTACGTAGTTCAGTCCCACACGATGGCAGAACTTAACGCTGGAGGGCTCACCTCCGTGTTCACCGCAGATACCGAGTTTGAGGTCGGGACGTACATCGCGACCACGTTCCGCAGCAATCTGAATTAGCTGTCCAACACCCTTTTGGTCCAAAACTTGGAAGGGGTCCACCTTAAGGATCTTCTTTTCAAGATAAGTGGGCAGGAAGCTGGCGATGTCGTCACGAGAGTAGCCGAAAGTCATCTGCGTAAGGTCGTTTGTACCGAAGGAGAAGAACTCGGCACCGGAAGCAATCCGGTTAGCCGTAAGTGCAGCACGCGGGATTTCGATCATGGTACCCACTTTGTAGTCCACACGAACGCCGTAGTGCTCAAATACCTCTTCGGCAGCGGAACGAATCACGTTTTCCTGCTCCTTAAACTCATATAAGATTCCGACCAGCGGCACCATTATTTCGGGTAGCGTGGTGTATCCTTCCTTAGTAAGTTCGCAGCAGGCACTCATGATTGCCACCGTTTGCATGTGGGTTATTTCGGGGAATGTGTTGCCCAAACGGCATCCACGATGCCCAAGCATGGGGTTCTGTTCGCTTAGCTTGCCCACGCGTTCAATAACGTCTTCCACATCGATGCCCATTTCGTCCGCCATAATCTTCTGACTCTTAAAGTCGTGCGGTACAAATTCGTGGAGGGGCGGATCGAGCAAGCGCACCGTTACGGGCAGTCCGTCCATTGCTTTGAAGATTTCGTAGAAATCCTTCTTCTGGAAGGGAAGTATCTTTGCCAGAGCTTTTACGCGACCTTCTTCGTCTTTAGCAAGAATCATTTCGCGCATAGCCTTGATCTTGTTTTCTTCAAAGAACATATGTTCGGTACGACAAAGTCCGATACCGACGGCGCCCAAATCGCGTGCAGCAGAGGCATCGTGCGGGGTATCGGCATTAGCGCGTACCTTGAGCCGCGCCTTTTTATCGGCAAGAGCGAGGAGACGGGTAAGATCGTCGTCCAAGCGTGCAGCTTCGGTTTCAACCTTGCCTTCATACACTTCTCCGGTAAAGCCGTTTACGGAGATAAAATCGCCTTCGTGGAAGGTTTTGTCGCCTACCTTAAAGGTACGCTTTTCGTAGTTCACGGTCATTTCGCTACAGCCGGTGATACAGCATTTACCCATACCGCGAGCCACAACGGCAGCGTGAGAGGTCATTCCTCCGCGAGCAGTTACAATTCCTTGCGAAACGGTCATTCCCTGAAGGTCTTCGGGGGAAGTTTCCAAACGAACCAGAATAACGGGTTCGCCATCGTGGTGGTAAGCAGCAGCGTCATCGGCAAAAAAGACCACTTTACCGGTCGCCGCTCCGGGAGAAGCCGGCAATCCCTTTGTGATGAGCTTAGCCTTCTTCAATGCTGATTGGTTAAACACGGGGTGAAGCAACTCGTCGAGCTTGTTGGGCTCAATGCGCATAATGGCTTCTTCCTCGTTGATTAAGCCTTCATCCAATAGGTCCATAGCAATTTTGACCATGGCCTTACCGGTGCGCTTCCCGTTACGTGTTTGCAGGAAAAAGAGCTTTCCTTCCTGAATGGTGAATTCCATATCCTGCATATCGCGGTAGTGCTGCTCAAGCTTATGCTGAATATCAAACAGTTGCTTGTAGAGTTCGGGGAAAGTTTCTTCCAAGGAGAGGAAATCTTTCTTACGCTGTTCTTCGGTAATTCCTTCGCTCTTAGCACGGCGAATGGAACCCTCTTTAGTAATTTCGTGAGGTGTACGAATGCCGGCAACCACGTCTTCGCCCTGTGCATTAACCAAGTATTCGCCATTGAATAGGTTTTCGCCGGTTCCTGAATTACGGGAAAAGCAAACGCCGGTAGCAGAGGTTTCACCCATATTACCAAACACCATAGCTTGTACGGTAACAGCGGTACCCCACTCTTCGGGAATTCCTTCAAGACGACGATAGATAATAGCGCGCTCGTTCATCCAAGAATTAAATACAGCCATTACGGCTCCCCAAAGCTGTTCGTATGGATCGGTGGGGAATTCCTTGCCGGTACGGGTGCGAATCGCTTCCTTAAAACGCTTTGCAAGCTCCTTCAAATCGGCAGTATTCAGCTCGCTATCCAGCTTAACGCCCTTCTCCTGCTTAACATCTTCAATAATCTGTTCAAAGGGATCGATTTCGGTTTTGGATGTAGGTTTGAGCCCGAGAACGACATCGCCGTACATTTGAATAAAACGACGGTAAGAATCCCATGCAAAACGTTCATTACCGGTTTTCTTTGCCAAGCCGGCTACAACTTCTTCGTTCAGACCTAAGTTCAGAATGGTATCCATCATACCGGGCATCGAAGCTCGGCTTCCGCTGCGCACAGATACGAGGAGCGGATTCGTAACATCGCCAAACTTAGCACCCATAATAGCTTCAATGCCTTTGATGGCATTGAGAACTTCGTCATTCAATTGCTTTTGCACCGCATCGCGTCCATACGTATAATACTCGGTACAAACTTCGGTAGTGATGGTAAATCCGGGAGGAACCGGAACCCCAACGAGGTTCATCTCAGCCAGATTGGCCCCTTTACCGCCGAGTAACTCTCTCATATCGGCGCGTCCTTCGGCTTTTCCGTTACCGAAGGTGTAAACACGTTTTTTCTCCATTGTGTTTCCTAATTATTCTTCTTTTCTCTTATGATGTTTCTACTTATAGTTTTGGTCTCACGAAAGGCTTATTCAGCCGTTTCCTCCGCATCATCAATTTCGTCCAATGAGGTTACTTCGCTTTCGGATGTTTGTGGCTGGATCGGCTCTTCCTCATAGCCATAGCCACAAGGATTAAAGCCGGGCGGCACCTTAAAGCCCTCTTCGGTTGAGTAACCCAAAGTTGGATCTTTATACACTTTGTCCATAAAGAGGGCAAAAACCGGTAAAGCAGCCGAAGCGCCCTGCCCCATAGCGGTTGAATTGAAGTGTATAGAGCGATCTTCTCCTCCAACCCAGCAACCTGCTACTATCTCCGGAGAGAAGCCGATAAACCAAGCATCGCTGTTGTTCTGTGTAGTGCCAGTCTTTCCGCCCAAGGGCATAGTTAGGTTGTAACGGAAGCGCAAACGACCACCGGTACCTCCATTCACAACGGCACGCATCATATCCAGCATCTTGAGAGCGGCATCTTCCGGTAAAACCTCAGTAACGCGTGGCGCAAAAGAAGCAATCACATTACCATATTGATCCTCAATACGACTCACATAGAGGGGTTCTACCCTAATGCCCTGCGCCACAAATGCAGAATATCCGCTAACCATTTCGCTCAGCGATACGTCGGGCGTTCCTGCCGCCAACGACACAACGGGATCGATATAGCCGGTAAGTCCGAAAGAACGAAGCAATCTGGCAAATGTAAAGGGCGAAGTACGGCTCATCAAATAAGCGGTAACCCAGTTGGAGGAGTTCTGTAGCCCCCAACGTATGGAAACCATTTCACCCTGCCGTCTTGCTCCTCCGCTGCGAGGCGTCCAAGGGCGTCCGTTGGCATCATATAGGGTAATGGGCTCGTGCATCACCATATTGCATGGAGTAATCCCTTCAATCATAGAGAGCGAATATAGGAAAGGTTTAATAGTAGACCCAACCTGCCTACGCCCCATTGATACCATATCGTATTTGAATGTGCGGAAGTCAATGCCACCCACATATGCCAACACATGCCCGCTGTATGGGTTCATTGCCATAAAACCGGTACGGAGCATTCCTTTGTAGTAGAGGATCGAATCGCGAGGGGTCATGATGGTATCAATCTGCCCTTTCCAGCTCCAAACCTGCATTTGCTGCGGTTGATTAAACGATGATAGGATGGCCCCCTCCGATACGCCTGCTTTTTTCATCTCCCGCCAGCGATCCGATTGACGCATTGAGCGCTGTATCATCTCCTCTCTATCCAAAACGGAAACCGAGGAGGAATAGGGTGCTGTAGAAGAACCTTTCTTTTCCTGAGCAAAAATGGGTTGCAGGAATCCGCCAATATGTTCGGCAACAGCCTCTTCGGCATACTGCTGCGCTTTACTATTGATGGTAGCATATATTTTCAGTCCATCACTGTAAAGATCGTAGTTGGAGCCATCGGCTTTCTTATTCTTATTGCACCAGCCATATAGAGGATCGTTCTCCCAAGCGGCGGAATCAATGGGGTATTGATCTTTTGTCCATTGGTTATAATCGCTCCGTTTAGGCTTCTTTGCCGTAAGTAGCAAACGAATATGCTCGCGGTAGTATGGTGCCAACCCATCCGAATGGCTTAAAACCTTGAAGTTAAGCTCCATCGGCAGCTTTGAAAGCGAATCGACCTCCGCTTTTGTTAGCATTCCTGCCTTTTGCATCTGTTTGAATACCACATTGCGTCGTTCTATTGACCGCTCAGGGGTATCGTGCAAAATAGGATTATAGAGGGATGGATTTTTACACATTCCCACTAATGTTGCTGACTCCTGAATATTCAGTTCAGCGGGAGTTTTGTCAAAATAGGTTTGAGCAGCAGAGCGTATTCCAACAGCATTATAGAGGAAGTCAAACTGATTCAGATAAAGGCTGATAATCTCCTCTTTGGTATAATAGCGTTCTATTCGCAATGCGATCACCCATTCTATTGGTTTTTGCAGGAGACGCTCAAAGATATTATTCGCTTTCGGTGAATAGAGCTGTTTAGCGAGTTGCTGCGTTATGGTACTACCCCCACCGCCGCTTTTTTGCCGCAAAAGACCGGTTCGAACGAAGGCACGACCCACGGAACGCATATCAATGCCGGAATGCTTCCGGAAACGAACATCCTCAGTTGCAATCAACGCATTGACCAAATTAGGCGAAAGCTCATCATAGGAAGTATAGAAACGGTTGCTTCCCGAACGTGCATAGGAGCCTACCACAACCCCATCTGCCGAAATGAGCTGTGAAGCATATTTGTCGATCGGATTCTGCAATTGCTCAATGGGAGGCATATAGCCAATAACCCCCAAAGCAATAAGGATAAATACGAGAGCCGTAATACCCCACCCTCCTAAAAATATCCACCAAAGAACTTTGATTACTCGACGCATATTTGGTAATCGTTGCTACTTACTAACGCTGTTTACTCCCCGAAAGATACATAAGTCCCAGAAATGTGGATTGAAAACATTATAACTTCCACAAACCGGTAAACGAAGAACATTATGATCTCCTATTCTATTTATCACTTTTCTGCCCACACAAGAGGGGCATCCTATAACAGTACCGGTCCCTAACGTTTCCATATCTTCAGTTTCTTTCTGCTATACTCGCTCCAAACATAATTTCATTGGAGACTATATACAACACTGGAACACGCAAAATTGTTCACGATGTTCTCCCTTTGGAGCATTGTAGCGACCTATCTACTTATTATCGCTTTTGGGAGAGAACTTCTTCTCCTTGATCAAACCCATTTTGTAGGCAGCAAGGAGTTTCTGTAAGTTTTCAACTTGCTTACGGAGCTCCTTTCCTATATCGGTATCAGCCACCAAAATACGATGCGAGGTTGATTCGGTCACTACCGTTACACTTTGTATATCGTCCAAGTTCTCAATTGCACGTTTTTTAGATGTAAAGGGCTCATGCTGTACAAGATGTAGTCCTTGCGAGTTAAATATGAGCGTATAGCCGGCGATACCCGTACTGGGCTGATAGGCACGGCTAAATCCTCCATCTATTACTAATAGTCTTCCCTCTGCCATTACGGGTTTTTCTCCCTTAACAGCCTTTACGGGTACATGGCCGTTTACAATATGACAATCGGCTCCGGTTAGACCGAAATCCTCAAGAATCATATCTACCGTTTCCCTTTTGTTGCGGTATTTGTAGTAAAATCCCTTTTCTTCCTTGTGAGTAGCACTATCCTTTATGAAATAGCGTTCGAAAGTAGTCATTGCTGACTTATCGAAAAGTGGAGAGTCGGGACCGCACCATAAGTACCACATAAAGTCGGAAGCACGTCGCTTTTCGGCAGATCCGCGCGGTGCATAGTAGGCATTTCGAATAATAGTGTCTACTTTGTCATACAGCGCTTTACCTTTGAATTTACTACGTCCCAAGGTTATTTCCTTTAGATTGCCATTTTCATCCAGCGGCATTGAGGCATGGAACAGCAAATTGCCGTTACAAACCAAGTAGAGACTGCCCAAGCGATACATAGTGCTGATATGCTCGCGAAGCTTATCGCTACGTTTAAAAGATTCCCTCAGTTTAGCAACAACAACCCGCTCACCCTCAGTCAGTTTATACGGATCTTTGGGATCAACCGTCGGGAAGTTCATATCCAGCATTGGATGATGCCCATAGCCACCATTGGGAGCCGTTTCCGTCAGATCCAAAGTTCCTTTTTCGAAATCAATCTTGTGAAGCAAATTGCGTGCTTCCATCCCATATTCGGGATGCGCCGCAATGAGCTGAGCTTCGAGCTTAAATTGGATGATAGAGATAGCCTTATGCATCTGACTGATCAGGTAGACGCTCTTATCGTCGTAGATCACATCGTTATCCCCCAACTTAGGCTGGAACTCGCTGCAGGGGTCACCTGCATAGGCTTCCATAGCGAAACGAGCCAATGGGAGCATATTGATGCCGTATCCGTCCTCGATGGTATCCAAATTCGCATACCGCAAAGCGATGCGGATAACGCAAGCCATGCAAGCTTCGTTGCCGGAAGCGGCCCCCATCCACAGTATGTCGTGATTACCCCACTGTATATCCACATCATGGTATTGGGATACAGTTTCCATAATGAACTGCGCGCCGGGGCCACGGTCGTAAACATCCCCTACAATATGCAGGCGATCCACCACTAACCTCTTAATGGTTTCGCACAAAGCAACGATAAATTCATCGGCTTTGCCGGTGGAAATGATGGTTTCGAATATGCTGGCTATATATGCCGATTTACTAGAGGCTTCGCCCTTTTCGTGCAAAAGTTCCTCCAATATGTAGCTATACTCCTTTGGGAGCGACTTTCGCACCTTCGAGCGGGTATACTTTTCGCCCGCTTTGCGACAAAGACGTACCAAGCGATTGAGCGTCACTTTGTACCAATCGCTCATCTCTTTACCCAAACGCTTATGGAGCAATTCGAGCTTTTCACGCGGATAATAAATAAGCGTGGCAAACTCTGCTCTTTCCTGCTCCAACATAGAGCTGCCAAAAAGCTCGTTTATTTTGCGGAGCACACTACCGGACGCATTCTTCAGCACGTGATCAAAAGCTTCGTGCTCCCCATGTACATCCGCCAAAAAGTGTTCCGTCCCTTTGGGTAGGCTCAGAATAGCCTCTAAATTGATAATCTCCGTTGAGGCGGCAGCCTGCGTCGGAAAGCTTTGCGAAAGCAACTCAAGGTACCGAAGATCCTTTCGGATCAAATCAGCCGTTATGTTCGAAGTACTATCCATAGGTGTCTTTTTTCTTTGGCAACTACATTAATCTCTGTCAAAGGTACTCATTATTACGCAATAAGCAACGTAAACGAATACCTTTTCCGTAAGTTCAAACGAGGAACGGGCAGCGCGAAAATAATTCGCGTTGCCCATTCTGTATAATTACTTTATCAGAGCCCTTTAGAAACGTATCGGATACTTCAAACCAAACGATTTATTCCCATCCAATGAAAGATATATACATTTCGATCAAAAGGTATATACATCTCAATCGGAAGGTATATACATTTCAATGGAAAGATATATACCTTTCGGATTCGTTGCGTAAAGGGGTCCGATGAGGTTAATCCAACTTGTGGATAACCAAACCGCTGCGGAGCTTCGGTTCGAACCAGGTAGTCTTCGGAGGCATAATGTTACCCGTATCGGCAATGTTCATCAATTGCTTCATCGTTACGGGATGCAGCGCCAAAGCGACCTTCATTTCGCCACTATCCACACGCTTCTTCAGCTCACCCAAACCACGGATACCTCCTACAAAGTCGATGCGCTTATCGCTACGCAAATCGGTAATTCCGAGGATATCACGCAGAATCAGGTCACTTGAAATAGTAACGTCTAACTGACCAATTGGGTCGTTATCGTCGTAGGTGCCGGGCTTAGCCGTGAGCGAATACCAGTTGCCGCCCAAATAGAGCGAGAAGTTATGCAACTTGTTGGGTCTGTATTCGTTTTTCCCCTTGTTTTCGACCACAAAGTGTTCTTCCAACTTTTTGAGGAATTGCTCTTCTGTCAGGCCGTTGAGATCCTTTACCACACGATTGTAATCGATGATGGTCAATTGGTTTGCGGGGAAGCAAACAGCCATAAAGTAGTTGTACTCCTCATCACCCTTGTGATTGGGGTTATTCTTGGCTTTTTCGGCTCCAACCAAGGCTGCGGCTGCGCTACGGTGGTGTCCGTCGGCAATGTACATTGCATCAAAACCGGCGAAAATCTCGGTAATGCGCTTGATGTCGTCATCCTTGTCCACAACCCAGAACTTGTGTCCGAAGCCGTCCGGCTGAGCAACAAAGTCATAGATCGGTGCCTTTTGGGTATAGCGGGCGATGATTTCGTCCAACTCTTTGTTGTCCTGATAAGCAAAGAATACCGGTTCCACGTTAGCATTATTAACGCGAACGTGCTTCATACGGTCCTCTTCCTTATCCCGACGCGTTAGTTCGTGCTTTTTGATGCGACCCTGCATATAATCCTCAACCCAAGCGGCAACGACCAACCCGTATTGCGTTTTGCCGTTCATCGTTTGAGCATAGATGTAATACAGTTCCTTTTCATCGGGAACCAACCATCCCTTTTCCTGGAATTTAGCGAAGTTTTCCGCAGCTTTACTGTAAACACGCGGATCATGTTCGTCCGTTCCTTCGGGAAAATCTATTTCCGGCTTAATGATATGATAGAGCGACATTTCGTTGCCCTTAGCCTCTTCGCGAGCTTCTTCGCTCGACAATACGTCATAAGGGCGACTGGTGACCTTTTCTACTAATTCTTTGGGCGGTCTTAACCCCTTAAATGGTTTTATTCTTGCCATAGGTATCGTCACAAAAAAGCAAGGGCACAAAGGATTTCTCTGTGCCCATTGCATAGTTTTACTTATTTACTCTGAAGCGTTCTTCACCGTTTTTCAGGAAACCGACAATTTGTCGTGCGGCAGCAAGACCGGCATTAGCGTTAGCTTCGCCTGTTTGTGCGCCCATTTTCTTGGGAGTTGAGAAATAACGATCTCCAAGAGCGGCCGCCATTTCGTCGTTATTTGTGGGCATAATGTCGGTAATATAGGTAAGATCTTCGCGTTCTTTCATAGCGCGGAGCAAACCTTCTTCGTCGATAATTTCCTTACGAGCGCTGTTCACGATAATACCGTTCTTCGGCATTGACATTACAAGATCGTAATTGATCGACTTAATCGTTTCGGGCGTAGCGGGAGCGTGCAGCGAAATGATCTGATTGTTAGCAAAAAGTTCCTTTTCGCAAGCTACATACTTAACGCCGTATTCTTCGAATTTAGCCTTGTTGGGGAAAGCATCATAGGCACTTATTTCCATTCCGAAGCCTTTAGCGATGCGTGCTACGTTTTGTCCCACATTACCGAAAGCAACGATTCCGAGCGTTTTACCCTTCAGTTCCTTACCGCTCTTACCGCTGAAGCGTACACGGTTTATATAAACCAGCATACCCATAACCAATTCTGCTACGGCGTTAGAGTTCTGACCCGGCGTATTCATTACACAAACATTGTGTTTGGTGGCTTCGTCCAGATCCACATTATCGTAGCCGGCACCGGCGCGAACCACAATCTTCAGCTGCTTGGCAGCATCGAATACTTCCTTATCTATTTTGTCGCTGCGGATGATGATTGCTTCCGCATCAGCAACAGCTTCCAAAAGTTGCTTCTTTTCGGTATACTTTTCCAAAAGAGCTACCGTGAAGCCTTCCTTTTCCAATATTTCTTTTATGCCTTTAACCGCGGCGGGAGCGAACGGTTTTTCAGTGGCAATCAGTACTTTGCTCATATCTATTTTATATTACGAGACGCGACGGAGAGCGCACTTTCTGCCTCTTTCGCCGCGTCCTGATTCTATTGATTAGTGTTTCTTTTCGAATTCCTGCATGGTAGCAACCAAAGCCTTCACATCTTCCAATTCCAATGCGTTGTAAAGGCTTGCGCGGAAGCCACCTACCGAGCGGTGTCCCTTAATACCGATCATACCGCGTTCTGCTGCGAACGTTGCGAATTCCGGTTCCAATTCCTTGTATTCGTCCTTCATTACGAAGCAAACGTTCATAATGGAGCGGTCTTCTTCAGCTACGGTACCACGGAACAGTTTGTTGCGATCAATTTCGGAATAAAGCGTTTCTGCCTTTTCGAGGTTGCGCTTTTCCAATACCTTTACGCCACCCAACTGCTTGTACCATTTCAAGGTCTGGAGAGCCGTGTAGATAGGCAATACAGGAGGGGTATTGAACATGGATCCCTTCTTGATATGCGTATTGTAATCCAGCATCGTGGGTAACGGACGATCTACCTGACCCAGTGCATCTTTACGTACAATTACGAAGGTAACCCCGGCGGGAGCCAAGTTCTTTTGTGCTCCACCATAGATAGCATCGTACTTGGAAACATCTATCGGACGGGAGAAAATATCGCTGGACATATCGCAAACCAAGCGAGTTTTGCAATCAAAGTCCTTGCGGATTTCCGTTCCGTAGATAGTATTGTTGCTCGTATAGTGGAAGTAGTCCACGTCTTCGGGGATGGTAAAGTTCTTCGGAACGTAGGTAAAGTTCTTGTCTTCGCTTGAAGCAAGTACTTCCGTCTTGGTACCGAACACTTTATCCACATATCCTGCCTGCTTGATGGCGTTAGTTGCCCACGTACCGGTATTGAGGTAAGCGGCTTTCTTCTTCAACAGGTTCAAGGGGATCATATAGAACTGAAGGCTGGCACCGCCACCAAGGAACAATACTTCGTATCCTTCGGGCACATCAAGTAGTTCTTTGAAAAGCTGCTGAGCTTCCGTCATTACGGCATCAAACTCCTTGCCACGATGTGAAACCTCCAATACGGAAAGACCCGTACCGGCAAAGTCGAGAACGGCATTAGCTGTGTTCTCAATTACCCCTCTGTTCAAGATAGAGGGTCCTGCATAGAAATTATGCTTCTTCATAAGCGATAATAATAATTATAGTGTTTGTTTGTTATGTCTAAGGCTATGTTTCCTTGCGACAACGCTTTAATTCCGTTTTCAGGACGCTGTGCAGGTTTCCCTAACGCGTCGTTCTTTTCCATGGCAAAGGTACTCAATTGTTTAGACAAAGTCAATTCTTTTCGGCTACAAGCTATTCCTTTTGCGAAATTGCTCTGATAAACGGGAATAAAGGGTGCCTTTGTAAAGAGGGAACCGAAGGGGCATTATCGATCAAAAGATGGATGTTTCTCGACCATTTGTACGTACTTCTTCAAGCAAAGGTATATAGCAGCTTGATAAATCCTTTAAATGATTTATATGAATCCTTTAAACGATTTGTATAACCTGTTTAAATGATTTGTACAAATCCTTTTAATAATTTATCGAGGAAGTACGTACAAATGATCGGGAAGCTTCCATGAAAAGATTGAGAAAGTAGGAAGAAAAGAGCGAGAAGATGCAGAGAATTATTATCTTTGTTAGCGTACGGAGAGGAAACAAGGGACTAAAGCGGACAAATCGCGCCTTTATGCCTGCCGAACGGGTGCTTTGGCACACTATATGCATATAGTGAGTGTGCATAAGCACGACCTATTATAAAGAGAGACAAAGAACATGAAAGGAACAGACTTTAGGCGTTTCGCCACAAAAAAGATGGGGCTCAATGCCTTGGCACTAGATGACTATATCAAAGCGGAAGGACGCGAATACATCAACCCCTCCATTATAGAGGAACGACAGCTCAACGTAGCTCAGATGGACGTATTCTCCCGTCTGATGATGGATAGGATTATCTTTTTGGGAACTCAGATCGACGACTACGCCTCCAACGTAATTCAGGCACAATTGCTCTACTTGGATAGCACCGATCCGGGCAAGGATATCTCCATCTACATCAATTCACCGGGCGGCTCGGTATACTCGGGCTACGGCATTTACGATACCATGCAATATGTATCGAGCGACGTATCCACCATTTGCACCGGTATGGCGGCATCAATGGCAGCTGTTTTACTCGTATCGGGGACGAAGGGCAAGCGATTTGCACTACCCCACTCGCGCGTAATGATACACCAGCCGTTGGGTGGTATGCAGGGGCAAGCGAGCGATATAGAGATCGCTGCCAACGAAATTATCAAGGTGAAGAAGGAAATCATCGGCATTTTGGCGAAACATACCGGTCAGACGGTTGAACAGATCGGTTTGGACAGCGACCGCGACAAGTGGTTCAGCGCAGAGGAAGCACTCGCCTACGGAGCCGTAGACCAAGTATTGAAATCAAGAAAAGAGGCCTAAACCGAAAGGGGCGGGTACCTGCTCGTACCCGTCTCCTATACTAATTTAGAATGGCTGACGACAAAAGACAACGAAAAGGCGGACATTTTTGCAGCTTCTGCGGAAAACCGGAGAGCGAAGTGGCTCTTATGGTGACGGGACTATCCGAAACCGACTGTATCTGCAACGAATGTATCGTCCAAATTGAGAACTTGCTTATGGAGCGCAATGCATCAGCGCAGCGCTCGGCTATAGGCAAGGGAGCCAAAGGCTCGGAAAAACAAGCACCCCAAGAGGATGGGTTCACGCTTGCCGAACTACCCAAACCGAAAGAGATTAAAGCGTTTTTGGATCAATATGTAATTGGTCAGGAAGACGCCAAGCGCTATCTGTCCGTTGCAGTATACAATCACTACAAACGACTGCTTCAAACAGATAACAAAGCAACGGTTGCCGATGGGGCTCCTGATACGGAAATTGAAAAAAGTAACGTGATGATGCTCGGGCCAACCGGTAGCGGCAAAACGCTTCTGGCTCAGTCCGTAGCGCGCTTTCTGAAAGTGCCCTTTGCTATGGTGGACGCTACCGTTCTCACACAAGCCGGTTATGTGGGCGAAGATATTGAAAGCATCCTCACAAGATTACTCCAAGCTGCGGATTACAATGTGGAAGCGGCCGAGCGAGGTATCGTATTTATTGACGAAATAGACAAAATAGCCCGAAAGGGTGACAATCCTTCCATTACGCGTGACGTAAGTGGCGAAGGCGTACAGCAAGGGCTGCTCAAGCTTTTGGAAGGTGCCGATGTGAACGTTCCTCCTCAAGGTGGACGCAAACATCCCGAACAGCAGTTCATTAAGGTCAATACACGGCATATTCTCTTTATCTGTAGTGGCGCTTTTGTGGGCATTGAACGCATCATCGCTAACAGGCTCAACAGCAGCTATGTAGGCTTCCGTACGCAAAAAAACAGCAGTGAGCGCGTAGAACGCGAGAATCTGCTTCAGTACGTAACCCATCACGATTTGCGCACCTACGGACTTATCCCCGAAATATTGGGCAGATTGCCGATACTGACCTACTTAGATCCCCTGGATAAAACTGCTCTGAAGCGTATTCTCACCGAACCGAAGAACGCGATCATTAAGCAGTATAAATCCCTTTTTGCTATGGATGGCATCAAACTCGAGGTTGAAGATGCCGCTTTGGACTATATCGTGGAAAAAACATCGCAAGAAGGTATGGGCGCTCGCGGATTACGTAGCGTTGCGGAAACCATAATGACCGATGCAATGTACAACCTTCCGGGCGGAAAGCGCAAAACATTTACCGTAACCGAAGAATATGCCAAAGAACACGCTTCAGTAAAGCGTTCAATGGCAAGTTAGACTGCTGAGAATACGATGGAACCGGCATTGCAAAGCGACAATATGAACGAAATACTGAAAAGCTACCTTAAAAAGCTCTTCGGGTTCAACTCCTTCAAGGAAAATCAGCAGGCAATCATCGAAAACCTGCTGTCCGGAGGAGATTCGTTCGTATTGATGCCTACCGGTGGGGGTAAATCGCTCTGCTATCAGTTGCCGGCAATGCTCTGCAAGGGAACTGCCATTGTTATATCGCCACTAATAGCACTAATGAAAAATCAGGTGGACGCAATCCGCAGTTATGCCGGAGATGATGCCATTGCTCACTTTATGAATTCATCGCTCTCCAAGGCACAACTGACTGAAGTTAGGGAACATCTGATGCAGGGACGTACCAAAATGCTCTATGTAGCACCCGAGTCCCTTAACAAAGAGGAGAATATTGAGCTACTACGCGAAATAGGTGTTTCGTTTTATGCTATTGACGAAGCACACTGTATATCGGAGTGGGGTCACGATTTCCGCCCTGAGTATAGGCGCATCCGCTCAATGATCGACTTGGTGGGCAGGCACCCCATTATGGCTCTAACCGCAACGGCAACCCCAAAAGTGCAAAGCGATATCATCAAAAACCTGAAGATACCGAATGCTGTTCTTTTTAAATCATCGTTTAACCGTCCGAATCTGTTTTACAAGGTAGTGCCTAAAACAGAGAGTGTTGACTTTGATATTATCCGTTTTTTGCACACGCAAAAAGGGAAAAGTGGCATCATCTATTGCATGAGCCGAAATAAAGTTACTACTTTTGCCGAACTGCTTCAGGCCAACGGGATAAAGGCTCTGCCTTATCACGCCGGTATGGACGCAAAGGAACGTACCGAAAACCAAGATGCGTTCCTAAATGAGAGGTGCGATGTAATCGTTGCCACTATAGCTTTCGGTATGGGTATAGATAAACCGGATGTACGCTTTGTAATCCACTACGATATGCCCAAAAGCATCGAAGGTTATTACCAGGAAACCGGGCGCGCCGGTAGAGATGGGGGCGAAGGAATATGCATCGCTTACTTTAGCCCGAATGACGTTGCCAAACTGCTCAAATTCATGCAAGGAAAACCTATTGCAGAGCAAGAAATAGGGAAGCAGTTGGTTAACGAAATGGAGGCTTACGCTACTACCTCTCTGTGCCGCAGAAAGTTTCTGCTGCACTACTTTGGGGAAAACTATTTACAAGAGAACTGCGGGAATTGCGATAACTGTAGTATGGAGAAAAAGAAAGTGGATGCCACTGAGTGGCTTAGAATGGTAATTGATGCCATCCTTGAGGTGAAAGGGAAGTTCAAGGCCGATCACATTGTTGATCTGCTAACCGGCAATGCCACTGCCGAAATAGACACACTCGGACAAACGGAGCTGGAATGCTTTGGGATCGGCTCCGATACGGATGCCGATATATGGCAAACTGTAATTAGTCAGGCCACTGTTGCCGGCTATTTGGAAAAAAGCGTGGAAAACTACGGATTACTCAGTGTAACGGCGAAAGGCAAGAAGTTCCGTAAAGGGAAAGCAACGTTCTCTATTCAAGTAGAAAACGAAGATGATGACGAAATGGATGAAAATCCACGCATCGACGATACGGGTGATGCCGCTGATACTGTTCTTTTTTCTATGATGAAGGATCTGCGCAAGCAAGTGGCAGAAAAGGCAAATGTACCCCCTTATATCGTGTTTCAGGACGTTTCCCTCAAAACGATGGCTACGCTCTACCCCACTACTATGGAGGAATTGCAAAGCATTCCAGGTGTAGGAAGCGGGAAAGCACAGAAATACGGCAAGGAGTTCCTCGATTTGATCAAACAGCATATCGAAGAAAACGAAATAGATCCGCCTTTCGATATTCCCATCCGTACTACCGTCAATAAGTCAAAAGTCAAAACTACCATCATACAGCAGATTGATCGCCGCGTGCCATTAGAGGAAATTGCAGCTTCCAATGACTTGGATTTTGACGAACTACTCGCAGAATTGGACGAAATAGTGCGCGGAGGCACTAAACTCAATATAGATTACGAATTGAAGGATCGGATGGATGAGGACGAGATAGCCGAAATATACGATCACTTCAAGCAATCCCCCACCGGAGAGATCGCTCAGGCACGAGACGCTTTTGACGAAGCATACACGGACGAAGAGCTCGCTTTAGTCAAAATCAAATTCTACTCCGAACTGGCTGGTTGATATCTCTCACTATAAAGTACATACAATGAACAAAACTTGCTTTATACGTATTCTTACGGCGTTTGCGGCATTACTGCTTGCAAGCGTAACTCTAAGCGCTCAAACAGTTATCGATCGCGTAGTGTGGATGGTAGGCGATGAACCTATCCTACTCAGCGATATTGAGTATCAGAAGCTGCGCATGCGCTACGAAGGCGTACAAACGGATGGAAGAGATCCGGATTGTTTTATTGCGGAATCGATCGCCGCCCAAATGCTTTTTCTCAATCAAGCCAAGATTGACAGCATCACAATAGACGAAACTATGGTGAATCGGCGCGTGGACGCCTATTTACAGGGTTTAGTTGCTCAAGTAGGTTCTAAAGCTAAGTTGGAAGAGTATTTCAATAAGAAGTATTCCCAAATCAAAGAAGATCAAAGACGTATCTTCCGCAATAACGATATTGTGAGCTCTATGCAGGAAGAAATAGTAAAAAACATGTCCGTTACGCCCGGAGAGATACGTACTTTTTACGAAAGCATTCCGCAAGATAGCGTTCCTTTTGTACCGGCTCGCGCCGAGGTACAGCTAATCGTTCGTCGCCCCGAGGTAAAACTGAGTGAGATTGACCGCATCAAAGAGCGGTTACGCGGCTTCGCTTCCGATATCAATAGCGGGAAAAGCAGTTTCTCCACCCTGGCGCGCCTTTACTCTCAGGATGCCAAAACCGCCTCTGCCGGTGGCGAATACGGATTTGTAGCCAAAAGTTCCTTGGAGAATGAATTCGCCCGTATCGTGTTTGCTCTGAAAGATACCGAACACGTTTCGCCCATTATTCAAACCGAAGAGGGGTACCACATCGTGCAACTCATTGAAAAACGAGGTGATATTATAAACTTCCGGCATATTCTTTTGCGTCCGGAACTTTCCAACGAAGCTTTGGAACAGGAAAGAGTTAAACTCGATAGCATTGCTTCACTTATAGCTACCGGAGCTCTTCGCTTTGAAGATGCGGTAACCACATACTCTCAGGACGACAAAACAAAGAACAATTCCGGACTTTTGGTCAACGAAGATTACCAGAGCGAGCTTGCCGGTAGCTCCCTTTTTGCCTTGGACGAGCTTCCTCAGGATATAAGCCGCGCAATATCCTCCCTCAGAGTTGGCGAGCTTTCGCCCGCTTTTGTGATGATCAACGATAAAGGCAACAAGCAATTGGCATTAGTTCGCTTAGCGCATCGCTATGAGGCGCATCGTGCTAACTTGCAGGATGACTTTCGTATCATTAAGAATATGGCTCTTGCCGATAAGAAGAACAAACGCATTGATGAGTGGATCAGAGAACAACAAAAGACTACATTCATTGAAGTAGACCCATCCATGCGGCATTGCGACTTCCGTTATCCGGGCTGGATAAAGACGCAAGTAGCTCACTAAACATCCGTTCCGATATGCTTGAGGAGCAAAGCAAGCGTAGTTCAAGCAACAATAGGCAAAGACGATCGTATACCGCGATTGTCTTTGTTTCGCTCCTTCTATTTGCCTCTACTTTCTCCCTGCTCTATCCCCATAGCACGCCTCCGCCCAACGGTAAAAAGCGCATTGTGCTGGAACATGCCGATTCGCTCCATTACGACGCCATCGAAATGCCGGGGATGCAACAGCTTAAGGGAAACGTAAAGCTGAGGCACGCCGGTTGGATTATGTACTGCGATAGCGCCTTCTTGGAAGAAGAAACCAACAGTCTTTTTGCTTACGACAATATCCGCATTAAGGAGGGCGATTCCATCACAATCATCGGCCAACTGCTTAACTATTACGGCGAGGACCGCATCGCGCAGCTCCGCTATAATGTGGAGCTCTCAAACCGAACCGCTACGCTCTATACCGATAGTTTGGACTACGACCGCAACGCAGGCATAGCTTACTACACTGAAGGCGGTACTATTGTCGATTCGCTCAATACGCTTTCGTCCGTCTATGGCGAATATACGCCTTCCACAAACGAAGCAGTCTTTAGGGATGAGGTCGTGCTCGAGAATACAGATTTCACCCTCAATACGGACTATCTGCGGTACAATACCGATACAAAGATTGCCTACTTCAACGGCCCCACTACCATTGTTTCCGATTCGGGGAGAATAGAGAGTACACGTGGCGTTTACGATACCGGTAATGATGTGGGTATTTTGCTTGATCGCTCCGTCGTATTTAACCGAAGAGGCACTGTTTCAGCCGATTCGATCTTCTACGACAAACACGCTTTCTTTACGGAAGGCTTTGGCAGTATGGTACTGTGCGACACCATCAACAAAGCGAACCTTTACGGCGAATACGGCTTTCTCAACGATAGCACCGAGTACGCCTTTGCCACTTATCGCGCTTGGCTTGAGGACTATTCGCGCAAGGATACGCTCTATATGGCTGCCGATACGTTAGAAATGATTTCGCGTAAGGATTCGCTCTCAGCGAAAGATAAGGATATACGTCTTATGAGGGGCTACCACCACGGCAAGCTCTTCCGTAAGGATCTCCAGGGCGTAGCGGATTCCATTAGCTACTTTTCGATGGATTCCATCCTAACTCTCTTCCACTCTCCCATTATTTGGAGCGACAGCACGCAGCTGGAGGGCGATACCATTCGTGCCTACTTCGCTGCCGATACACTCCACCACGCCAAAACGTGGCTCAACGCAAAATCAATGAAGCAACTAATGGAGCCGGATAAATTCGAGCAAATCAAAGGCGATAGCCTGCTTGCCTTCTTTGCCGATGAATCCGTCAACGAATTACGAGCGTACGGAAACGTGGAAATGATATACTTCCCGCTCCAAGAGTCAATCAAGCACTATTTTGGCGTGGGGCACGTCAAAAGCCCCCACGTAATTGCGTACTTTGCTGCTGATACCCTCCAAAAGGCAATTTGGTTAGGACCGGCTAACGGCACGCTTACCCCTATTGAAAAAGCGTCCGAAAGCGATAAGTTGCTCGCCGGCTTACAATGGAAGCCACAAAGGCGACCGCTCTCGCCAAAGGATATCTTTACCGAGCCTACTGATTCGCTCGGACAGCCTATCGCTTACATTCCGCCATCCTTAAGCGATCTCGCGCGCTTTAGCGGTGCCGCCGCTGCACTTACTGCGTACGAAACTATAGAGCGAGAAGTCAGGGAAAGCCGTGCGCGCGCCTTAACTCAATCTGAGACGATTGATTCCGCTGCAATAGCCGAGGCAGCCCGAGCCTTACTGCCCGAATGCATACGCCGTCCCCTGCCCACGGATGCGCCATTCATTTGGCCCGTTACCACTGATGAGACGCTATCACAACCCGATAAACTATGGCACTATTCTACAGACCAAGAAGACCATTCCGACCAAAGCATACCCCCATTTCGTATGATGCCCGCAAATATGCCCTCCGTCAAAGACGAGAGCGCATACGCGAGCAACTGATCGAGGATGGCGAGCTTCCGGGGCAAAATAAGCAGAAGCTTAATCCAAAGGAGGTAGCTGAAGCCGAAGAACGTTTTGCAGAGGAGCTCCGCGACACGATGCGTAACAGCATGACGCACTTGCCCAAACAGGAAGAAAAAGGCAAGAGCGGGACCGGTAGATGGAGCGAATTCCTCCGCATCCTCCTGATGCTCCTCCTCCTCGGGCTGATCATCTGGCTGCTCTACTACCGCCGCTAATCCACCACTCATTACTATCGTTTCGCGACGAACCGCAAATATCGACCTCCTCTTACCGGTAGAAGCGTAAAAGAGCTTATCCTGCCGATACACGCTTTTACTTCCAAATTACTTCGAATTACCGTTCATTTACCGCTGTTTAATCGGCAGTAAAAGAGCGGTATTTCTACTTTTACGACCCTCCGCCTTAAAAGAATCTGACCTTTCGTTCCGAGCCACCGCATTATTCCTCCCGCGCTATCAAATCGTTGCTCCCATACTACCCGATCGATTATCACAAACAAACGGAGCCTTTGTACGATGGGAGCGGAGGGATGTTCCCATACAAACAAATCGTAGCTCCAGTGCTGTCCGAGCGGTTCTACGGAGGTATCGGAGAAAAGTCTATAGGGTATCCGAGAAAAGTCTATAGAGTTTTTCAGGAAAGTCTATAGAGTATTTCCAAAAAGTCTAGAGAGTATTTTCTGAAAGTCTATAGACTTTTCTCCGACCGCACCGTACAAACGATCCGATACCTCCCATCCTCTGCTTAGAACTCCCTACTAATACCCCCTATTACCGCCGATTAACAATGGGTTAAACAGCGGTAATAGGGGGCTCTCTCAGTTATTGCGGAAAAGAGAGTGATGGGTAGGTCCGGTGGGGATGGTTAGATCCAAAGGGGCGCGTTTTCGCCACTGTTGTCTGTTTGGTAGACGTAGCGGATGTATTCGCGGATCGCTTCTTCCCACGAAATACCAAAGGCGTGCATAATGCTATGCAGGGCGCGGTTGGAGGTCTCGTCCAAGCTATCCTCGGGTATAGAGGCGGGATCGGTGCGTTCCTCCACATCAATCAGCTCTTCGTTGTTCATCAGTACGGTTACGGGAATAGCGAGATTGACATCCCAAGTACCTTGCTGCACCAGTACGCCACCCGGCTTGTAGAAGGGATCGTGCTTGCCGGTTAGCGGATTGACCTTGGATTGGTAGCCGTGGTAGAGACGTATGCGCAGGTCGAAGCTCTTGCGCGCCTTGAGAAAACGGATGCAGCCCTTAAATCCTATGGGGTTATCGCGTCCGGTTATCTTAGCTTCGCCACTGTGGTGCGTTTTGTTCCAAGGGGTAGTATCCAAATAGAGATAATCAACAAGGGTGGAGGGATCGCTGTCGTCCGCTTCAGCAACGCCATCGAAGGTAGGTTTCACATTCTCGGGTATGAAAAAATGACGGTGAATACGGTCCTGTCCGTTCTCTACAAACTGCCCGTTCATCAGCTTGCCGTGGCGGTCGTAATAGTCAATAAAGAGCAAATAGACGGGTGCAGGTGTTTCTTCGCCGTAAGAGGTGTAGAGGGCGTTCTGCTTTACGTAGAACTGTTTGTCGCTTCCTTCGGAGAGTTGCCAGCCGACGCCCTCTTTCAGTTCGTAAGAGATTTGTTGCATCCGCTTGAGATAAAGCCCTTTAGAGGGCGGATTTTGGTGAATGCCGCCGATTTCGGATACTTTATTCCACGGAGCGTGCAGATGGCATTCCACAAGGCGGACTACCATTTTGACCGGATCGTCGTGAAGTTTGTTTTGAGTTTCGTCTTTAGGCTCTACCGGTTTGCAGGCGGCGAACAAGGCGAGAAATGCCGCAAAGAGTGCGGTCGTACGTAAGAATGCTTTTGTTGTCATAATACTAAAACGTAATAATTAGTGCGCCACGCAGCGATCGCCCCCTTTCGTGGGTGAAATAGCGGGCGCGGTTGGTATATTCTTTATATTCTTTGTTGAGAAGATTGTCCCCCTCCAGAACCAAACGTAAGCGTGCTCCATGAGGGAGAGGAGTGCCGAATTCGGCGGAACTGCTCCAGAGATGGTACGAAGGCGGGGTATCGGGCAGGAGATCGCTTACCGGATCAAAGCAACGTTGTTTAGCCACAAAACGATGCGCCACGCAAAAACGTAGCGAAGAGTTGCCTATTTGTGTGGAGAAACTCAGTTCCTGCCGGAGACGCGGTGCCGGCATAAAGGGCAAATAGCGCCCTGCGCTCAAGTCTTTCGCGCGGATAAGCGATGCGGATAGCTTATAAGAAAGCCAATTTGTAAAGGCAAACGACAGATCGGCGTCCATACCGTAGAGCGTAGCGGCGGTCTGTTGATAACGGAAAAGCGGATAACAACCCGATAGTACCGTGATCACTTCGCCTGTAGGCGCATCGTAGATATAGTCGTGAATGTGCTGCCAATAAGCGTCCGCAGAGAGTGAGATGCGTTCAGATCGGTAGGCAAGCGAAGCAATGCATTTGAGGCTTCGCTCAGGGTTCATATCCGGCTTCCCTAAAAGGTATATACCAGCTGCGAGGTTATTGCCGTTGCTGTACCGCTCGTATACATTGGGTGTACGCGTTCCGTAGCCTAAATGTGCGGTAAAACTCCAGTGTGGGGTGGGCGCCCAAGCCATACCGGCTCCGGCACCAAGGGCAAAATACGACTTTCCGCCCCCATAGCGGTGTCCGGTGATATCGTACCCTGCCGCTTCGGTATGCCTGCCTTCCAAGCGAATACCGGTGGAAAGCGTCACTTTGTCAAGTGTGTAGCGATATGAAGCGAAGGAACCGAAGCACGATTCAGTATAGTTCGGTATCACGGGAACAACGCCGGTTCCTGCCACGCTATGGTTCTCGGCGAACGAGAAGAAGGTACCGGCTTCGCTGTGGTGCTTTCCTTTGGTATACTCCCAATCCAAGCGGTGCCGTTGATCGGTAAGGCGAAGCGACATTTCCGGTATAGAGGATCGCTCAGCACGACGTATTGCCCATTCGCGTCGATTATTGTGTTGCAGCACGCTCTGCCACGAAAAGGTACCGTAGCACGTTGTTTGATAGGAAGCACGTAGCCGGGCAGTGTAATGGATAACGCGTTCCTTGGGATAATCGATGTGACGGGAATAGGGCTCCGTGTACAGCGGACGCCCCAGGGCCAGCCGTTCGCGCAGAATATCTTCGCTTCCTATAGAGGCTCCGAGCATAATACCGGACAAATGGTCGTAGCGATTAAATCCGGCTTCAATGCGGAATCGTCCCTTCTCCCTGCCTACGGAGCCGCCCCAGTGTAGCTCCCTTGTACCGGTATTATTAAGCAGATAACGAGCGGTTGCCCTATCGCCTCCGTTGCCGTAATGAGCGCTGATGCGCCAAGCCCACTCGGGGCACCGGCTAAAGCATCCTTCATGCTCGGTGGCTAATGTATAGGTGCGTCCGTTGGACTCGTATCCCGTCGCCACACGTCCCAAATATCCGGGACGGGCATAGGGCAGAGGCCGTTGCTCCACAATAATGGCTCCGCCCAAAGCATCGCAAGCATAACGAAGCGCATCGGCACCTTTGATTACAGTTACCGAATGGTTACTTTCGATATCCACTTCGGGTTCGTGCTCCACGCCCCACTGCTGCCCGGCAAGGCGCGCTCCGTTTTGGATAATCGGTAGCCGGCACCCATACATTCCGTGCAGTACCGGTACAGAGGCGGTAGCCCCACTTGCGATGGTGCTGATACCGCTCGTATGAGCAATTAGCTCGCTCAGTGACGCGCCAAGGGCAGCACGCATCGAAGCGGTGCCTATGGTGGTAGCGGTTACGGTAGCAGGGCGGTTGTCGTGTCGTGCTTGGACAGTCACTTCGGGTAGTTCGTGCACCGAATCCCGTGGAGCATCCTGAGCCGCACAGCGCTTTCCCATGCCGGGAACAAGTATTGAAATGGCAATAACTATTGCCGTAATGCATTTTCGCATAATAATATCCTTTAGTTGAACGAATTACACAACCTTCCTCATTTTGTATAAGTTGGGAAAGGAGGTACGCAACAAGCTCTATTACAGAGGAGCCGTTACCAAACACAAATCGGTGTAGATTCTGACTAAAGGATAGGAGGGGCGCGCAGAGAAAGTACCGTTTGCCATGCTGCCGTACAGAATAGAACAGCAGGACCGACGAGCTCTGTAACCGATTCGGTAACAGAAGGTAGAGCTACAGGTGCTACGTCAATAGCGGAGGCGGTACCAAAGTGGCACAACAAACAATCACCCGAGTGGCTCGTAGTGAGGGGCGTTTCCTCTTGCGCTCCGGAGGTAATATGTACGTGCGTGCTTGTTCGAAAGAAATAGGGAAGTAGAGCCGCTAACAAACAGAGTGCTACGGCTGTAAAACGTACTTTACTATTTCCATTCCGTCTCATACCGAGCGCAAAGATAGAGTTTTTTCTCATTCCGCGGATAGGTCATGTTGGAATAGATCTTTCATAGAGCCTACGTCTATGGATACAAATCACCGGCGAAATAGTCACAGCGCAATGACCCCAGGTACTTATATTAGTCTGCGCTATATTGAGAATGAAGAGTGAAATCAATCAAGTAGAGGCTATTCCCTTCATTTATAAAGCTTTTTAGCATCAATGAAATGAAGAAATGACAATCAGTAACGATTAGAATATCAATCCTATAAACAAATAGGTTCAGCAGGCAGTGCCTACCGAACCTATTTTGTTTTCTCCGGCTTTTACCGGACGAATTTTGCCGATCTAATCGTGCAATCCAAAGCTCCTTTGCCAAGAGTATTTTGTCAGAACTACACTTCTTGCTTTGTTTTCTCCTTTTTCCAAGTTTCTATGAGTAGCAAAATGCTCACAAATAGAATCAGAGGTAAAACAAAGAGCTGCTCCCACGAGAATGTTTTGATCAGATCGCTCATGTGAAAGAGATTTCCGATACAATAAACGATAGCCAATATGCCTTCTGTAATACGAACCCACTTTCCGTGACAATAGCTAATCAGTAGAATGGCTATTACAGGTACAAAAAAGCAATAGATCATTGAGAACACCATCGGGGAAGCTGCATTGTCAGGGGTAGTTCCCTCTAATCGTATATCACCGCCCCAAAAAAGTGGCATCAAGCTTACTATTGTATGGTACAGCAGACCTATGGCAATTATCCCCCATAAGAGGGCAATTCTTATTTCTTTTTTCACAGCTCTATATTCCTCTAATTATTTTATATGCTCCCGTTGGGGTAGACACTACGGGCTTTTGATCTGCTTTTCCTGTTTTGGTATTATAGCCAAAGAAGCCTGTCCCATTTACGGTTTGCTCTCCAAAATAGATCACATCTCCCACTTTGATAATTGCATTAGCTGCCCATCCGGTGGAAGCGGGTAAGGGAAGTGCTTTTGCTGTCCGGTTGAAGAGATCCACTTCGTAAGGTACGAAGGGTTTATTGGCATCATCTGAAACATCGTTGTTTACCATTTTGCTCGGAATATTCAGGAAAATGTAGACTTTGCCTTCTCCCGAATAAATCATATACATCCCATAGGATCCTTTTTCTGCTCCGGGAACAGACTGAAGACTCATATAGAAATCTTTGTCAAATTCCGTTTCGCCTTTCTTGATACGAAGCAATCCATCTTTGCACGGCATACCCATTGCACCCATCATAGCTGCAAGAGGACCCGTGTAAAAGTAAATATTACCGGCTTCGTCCATCACCGGTTCTGAATGTCCCACCATACCCAATCCGTTGGCACGATCATCGGTGATTACCTTTTCTACTTTATCTGTAGCTATATCAATAATAGCCACTGTTGCCGGAGCATCGGCAAGCGCCATTCCGTTCATTTGAGTAAAAGGAACGTAAAGCTTACCATCTCGTATAATTCCCTTTCCGGCATCCGGATCGTGATCAGGATATTCGTTTCCCTTTTCGTCCTTGACAACGCCCTTTGCATAGGAAGAAATGTCAATAGCACCGATCTCTTTCATTTCCGTAGGGTTGAAAATGATGATATTGCCTTGTCCACCTGAGGTAACACCGTATGCTTTGGTTTCGGATGCAAAGACAATATCTACCACATTAGGCGAATTGGCAAACGAAAGTACCGCTTCCGGCTTATCAGAAAGACGTCCCTTGTCAGAAAGTGAATACTTATATAGTTTTTGTTCGCCACCGGTTCCCATCATATTACCAACCATTACGTACACGTATTTCCCATACTTTTCCAAGAATGCATGTCCGGTGGGCAATGTGATAGCGTTTTCATAGGTTGAAACGGTTCCCTCCGTAAAATCACCAAAAGTGGTTACGTGGAACGATTTTCCGGCGTGCGCGATGTAAACGTAATGGTGTACATCTTTTTCTTTGGGCTCATCGCCTCCGCCCGTTTTTTTGCATGAAGTAAATGTAGCAACTATTGCTACAGCTGCCATTAGCAGCATAAATGATTTTGTTTTCTGCATAACTATTATTCGATTTTATATGAGTGTAATCATGAACTTGAGATGAAATGAGCGTCCGGGCAAAGGATACTGAAACTCAGCCCAGTGCTCCCTATTCAATAGATTGTGTACTTCAAAGGTAAAGTGATACCGATTTGCATAGGAAAAGTATAGCCCTGCATTCCAGTTCCATTTGCGTGGTATAACCATTGAATTGCGTTTGCTTGCTTCCCAATCATAGCTGAATTGTTCGGTGTATTCTACAGATGAGAAGATGGAGAGATAGGTGCGACGAATCCATAGATCGGAAAAGTGTACATTCGCTTCAGCATTGGCAAAGAAATAAGGGATATTGGGCAGACGATAGTTATAGTGAAAGTTATCACCGCCACCAAGAGCCTTTTCCGTTCTGTCACGAGTATCAATGTATGCTCCGTTAGCTGAAAGTGTACACCAACCTGCCAGGTCACTTTTTACCTCAGCCTCTACCCCCAAAGTACGTGCTTTGCCTATATTGACATGCCGCATCTGCATACCACCGGTCATATCCATGTGAATCATATTGCTGAGGTACATGTAATAGGCATTTACGTCAAAACGGAAGTTCGGATAATTATTGCTATTTATCAGTACGTCGGTACCGAGATTGATATTGAAAGATTTCTCCGGAAGAAGCTTATCAGCAGGAAGTATCATCACTGCATCGCCAAAGAGCTCATCCGCTGTAGGAATGCGAAGCATACGCTGGCACGAGGCTTTTATGGTAGCGTTTTCGGCAGGTTTCCAGGAAAGTGCTTCACTCCATCCAACGCTATGGCTCTTATTTTCTGTTAGTTCCGGCTCTATCTGAAATGCCGTGAATGTTCGAGGTAGTACCTTGGAGTGGAAGAAAAAATGCTTCACGCCGCCCTCATTAACCAGTGCATTGCTTAGAAACGAGTATTGATAGCTCAGTCCTGTGATAACGGCTGTTACATTGCTTGGATAACCGCTTACAGGGTATTTAAGATAGCTGTCGGCAAGCGGGTCGCTCGGTCTTTTGCGATCGTAGCGTGCGGATGAATTCAAACTGACGGAAAATGCATCGTTAAAGGAGTAGGTTGTGCGTAACAGTGTGGTTACTTTGAGCATTTTGTCGTTAGAATCGTGTGGTTCAAGACCAATCTCCCCCTTTCCGTGAGGACTGGGATAACGAGAGCCATCGTAGTTGTAGCAATAGCGCGAAGTATCCACCAAATTGAACGTTCCTTGCCCAATCATCCCCATAAACGACATATCCAAGCGATCCGCCAATAAGCGCTTCCGCAGGGAAATGGATCCAACCAAGCTGTTTGTATGTGTATGGGCGTGATGTACAGGCTTTTGAATAGTCATCAGCCCACCCTGAACTTCATCGTAAATATTGGTATATCCCACATTGAGCGCGAGGTTATCAAACCACAATTTAGTAAACTCAACACCGATATCTCCGGTAAGATTGCGAAACACGTCATGGGTGCGTTTCACAACAAGACCCTCTTGAAAAGGTGAAAGAAACGAATAGTTGTTTTTGGAGTAATCCGCAGTTCCGTTTACAGAGATCCGCATCCCGGTATTGGGAAACATATATCCTCCGGAAAGAAAACCCCTATGTGTACAAAAGGAGCCGGCTTCGTAGGATAGATCAATATGGTTCTGTAGCCGTTCTTTCAGTATAATGTTGACTGCGCCACCTATACCATCGCCACCGAGCCATACAGGTACTGTGCCCTTATATACTTCAATTCGCTCTATATTGTCGGTAGGAATGGGCATAGCCTGCAAGGATTCCGAGTTTCCTACGGGAATGCCGTTAACAAAAACGCCCACTCTTTTCCCATCCATTCCTTGAACGATAATTCGGGAACGACTGCCCAAACCGCCGTTTTTGTTCACCTTTACACCAATGGTTTTATTGAGAACTTCCTCTGTAGTAAGTGTTCTGCCTTTCAGCTCCTTTGATTCCACAACGGCGAGGGAAGAGGGCATTTCGCGCATCTTTTGTCCACGGCTTTTGGCTACTACGGTAACGTTATTCAATGTGGTTTGTATCGGCTTGAGCGATAAGTCAAAACGATACGATGACTGGGTGAATTTCTGTTCAATTACTTGCTTTTCGTATCCGGAAAAAGAAACCTCTATCCGATGCTTTCCGGGTGGTAAAGAGAGCTTGAAAGCCCCTTTATAATCAGAAGCCGTTCCGGTTCGTTCTCCGGCAACTAATATATCGGCGCCGGGGAGGGGGTCGCCACTTTCGGCATCCGTTACGCTACCGGTTAGAATAACCTTGTTTTGAGCAACGGAGGGCATCGCTACAAAAAGTATGCAGATAAGAAGATTAGCAAATAGGGAAAAGCTCTGTTTCACTTTTTTCAATAGATTATATGGACTCAATATATCTGTTCTTTTGTGGTTTACCTATGTACTTTACACTTGCAAAGTAAGGCAAGAATGCGTTTTATGGAAGTACCTATCTTTGGGTATTATCCTGATAAACAGTTACCAACTCAATAGTATTCTGCCCAAAACTATACAATGAGTTCTCCTTTTTATACGATCATAAAAGCCTTCATATGAGGGGAAGCAGCAAGACAAACAAATAGCTGGGGCATTAGGAATACCTAAGCAATAGAGTCCCCAAAAACCTTTCCGCAAAAGGTATATACCTATTGCATAAAAGGTATATAAGTTTTGCGCCATACTTATATAAGTTTCGCGCGAAAGGTATATGAGTTTTGTAAAACGGGAGGCGAGGGCATGACTAATCGGCTGTTTATTTGGCATTCTTTTGTTACCTTTGCAAACGCAATGAAGGGGTGTTGCCCACGTCTTTGTTGCATAAGCGGGTCCCGAGGTACAAAGGCTCTTTTCAGAGGACTACGATTGAGGAATGACATTGTTTCATCCTCTTTTTTTATTAGTTCTCCGGGAAGAAAATGAGAAAATCGACCCCAAAAAGGAAAATATTAAAACGGAATAAAGCAGATGTCGCTCTCGATTGGAGCAGACACATACGAGATGGATTACAATTATATGACCAAGGAGGGGCTCGAAAAGCTGATGGAGGAAATAACGCGGCTTGAGAGTCAGGAACGCCCTAAGATAGCGCAAATGATTGCGGAGGCTCGTGATAAAGGCGACCTATCCGAAAACGCCGAATACGATGCTGCTCGCGAAGCTATGGCTATGCTGGAGGCGCAAATATCGCAACTGAAAACAACCGCCACCAAGGCACGCATTGTGGATGCCAAGCAGGTGGATACCGAAAAGGTTCAGCTGCTCACTACCGTTCGGCTCGAGGATATGGATAAACATAACGAAGTGACCTATTCCATCGTCCCTGACCTGGAAGCAAACTTCAAAGAGCATAAGATCAGCATCAATGCGCCTATTGCTAAAGGGCTTATCGGCAAAAAGGTGGGCGAAGTAGCCGAAATTGAGGTTCCTATCGGTAAACTGCGTCTCAAAGTGCTTGAAATCAAGTCCTCTTTGGAGGCGTAATCGGCTATGGCTACGCTATTCACAAAAATTATTCGTGGTGAAATTCATTGCTACAAAGTAGCTGAGAACGATGAGTTCTTCGCCTTTTTGGATATAAATCCTAAAGCGCAGGGGCACACACTGGTCATTCCCAAGCGAGAAGTGGACTATCTGTTCGATATGACGGATGATGAACTGGCGCGAATGACCGCTTTTGCTAAAAAGATTGCCGCTGCTATTCGCAAAGCGTTCCCTTGTCCCAAGGTGGGAATGGCTGTGTTGGGGCTGGAGGTACCGCACGCTCATATACATCTTATACCGCTACAGAGCGAAGCCGTCTTCTATGCAAAGGAGCCTGTGCAGCTGAGCGAGGCGGAAATGGAGCAAACGGCTCGCGCCATAAGGGAGTTTCTCTGATAACGAATACCCCTTTGTTCCACATACACTATTTATAAAAGCACGAGATAAGAGCTGAATTAGCCTTTTCTCGTGCTTTGTTTTGTCTGCCATTAGTAAGAAATGTATTAAATCAATATTTATTCTTACATTTGTGTTTGTTGAAAGCAGAATGAGATTCGAAGAATTTGATTTAGAAGATCCTGTTTTGGAGGGAATTCTCTCAATGGGTTTCACAGAAACCACCCCCATTCAGGAGGCTACTATGCCCGCACTTTTGCAAGGTAAGGATTTATTGGGCGTAGCGCAAACAGGCACCGGTAAAACAGCCGCATACCTGCTTCCCATAATTAACCGTATTTATCGGGGCGAATTTCCTCAGGACGAAGTAAAAGCACTGATCGTGGCGCCAACTCGTGAGTTGGTACAGCAGATCGATCGCCAGGTACAGGGATTCGGCTATTTTACAGGCTGTTCCTCCATCGCTATCTATGGCGGAACCGATGGAGTCGCCTGGGAGCAGCAAAGCCGTAGTACCCGTTTGGGCGTGGATATTATTGTGGCAACGCCGGGGCGACTACTGGATTTGATTAATACCGGTTCTGCCGAGATGAGCAATATTCGCTACTTTGTACTGGACGAAGCCGACCGAATGCTTGATATGGGCTTTTACGACGATATTGTCAATATACGAAAGAGCATCACCGGTGATTGCCAAATTGCTATGTTCAGTGCTACAATGCCCACAAAGATAGCCACGCTTGCCGAAGCTCTTTTGCACGAGCCGGTCAAAGTGGAGCTTGCTGTGGCAAAACCTCCTGAATCCATCATGCAATGCGCCTACTTTTGCTACGAAACGCAAAAGCTCGGCATCATCGATTCTCTATACGAAAACGAGGGCGATACTAAAGATGAGCGCAAAAGCGTATTCTTTGCTTCCACAAAGCGTAAGGTGCATCTGCTTGCTTCCAACTTGGCGCGTAGAGGCTTCAATGTGGCGGAAATGCATTCCGATTTAGAGCAAAGTGCGCGCGAACAGGTGATGCGTGACTTTAAAGGCGGATACGTTTCTATGCTGGTGGCTACTGATATCGTGGCGCGCGGTATAGATATAGATGATATTGAAGTGGTGGTTAACTTCGATATGCCCCACGATGCAGAGGATTATGTGCATCGCGTGGGACGAACCGCTCGTGGAAGTGATGGGCGCGGTATAGCCATCACCCTTGTTACTGAGGACGATTTTCGCGCTTTTGCCGATTTGGAGCGTTTCTTAGGTAAGAAGCTCTATGTAATGCCCATCGATCCGGAGCTTGGTGATGCTCCCGAATATCGTCCGGATGCACTGCCCACACGCTCAAATGGCTCGCGCCGACCGAATCGTTCCGCTAAGCGTGGCAGAGGGGAAAAACGTAACAATCGGCGCTCCTCACGCAAAGGAGCACCTCGAATCAATAATTAAATGTAACTAACCTTTAGATACACAAACAGCTTATGACTCCCGAATTGATCAAACAAACTGATCCCCAAACGAAGGCGGGGCAAACAAAAAGAGAAATTATTGCCTATTGTATCCGTCAGGGTGGGGCAACTATTCAGCAGTTAGCCAAACATCTCTCCCTGAGTTCGCCTACGGTCATTAAGTTTGTGGGTGAATTGGAGGCTGCCGGCTGCATCCTTCGCAAAGGAAAGCTTGAAACGCAGGGTGGCCGCTACCCATTCTTGTACGGCGTGCATCCCGAAGCCGGATACTTTATCGGTGTAGATGTGCAGCACAATAAGCTCAATATGGGCATAATGGACTTGTCCGGCGAAATTGTCTTTACGGAGTGCGATGTCCCATTTGCTTTACAGGACAAATCCGAAACCATAAACCGTTTAGCTGACGTGGTGCACGCTTTTCTGCAAAAAAAGAAGGTTCCCGAGCATAAAATACTGAATGTGAACATCAACCTCCCCGGAAGAATTAACCCCGCTACCGGTAGAAGTTATACCTTTTTTGTGGATCTGCAGGAAGAAAAAACGCTTGCCGAACTGCTGCAGAACGCGCTCAAGTTACCCGTTACCATTGATAACGATACGCGTGGCATGACCTATGGCGAGTACACGCAAGGGGTTACTCACGATCAGGACGTTAAGAATTTGCTCTACCTCAATCTGAGCTGGGGCTTGGGGCTCGGCATTATTGTGGACGGAAAAGTGTACACCGGCAAATCCGGCTTTTGCGGTGAACTCGGGCATATCACCTTCTATGATAACCAGATCCTTTGCCATTGTGGCAAAAAAGGATGCATCCAAACCGAAATAGGGGGCGTAGCGTTGCACCGAAAGGTACTTGAACGCATCAAAGCCGGCGAAGCCTCTCTGCTGAGCGGAAAGGTGAGCAAAAACGAGGAAATTACCCTTGAGGACATAATTGACGCCATAAAGAAAGAGGATATGCTCTGCTATGGTGTTTTGGAAGAAGTGGGGCGCGAAATTGGCTTCCACCTTGCCGCGCTCATCAATCTGTTCAATCCGGATGTAATTGTGTTGGGCGGATCAATGGCTGCTATTGGTGATGCGCTGCGTCTACCGGTAGAAATGGCTATCCGACGCATGACCCTCAACGTGGTAAGTCAGGATACCCGCTTAGTGCTTGCCGATCTTGGCAAAAACAGCGGTATGATTGGCGCCTGCATGATGGCGCGTTACAAGAGCTTCGAATAGGCATCCATCTGAAGCATAATACAGCTGAGCGGCAGCCGGGAACCAGCCATCGTCCCGACTGCCGCTTTTGCCCTGCTGTAGCCTTTCCTCTACGTAACCGTCATAGCACTTTCACTCTGCAGCTTTTTTTGTGTTTACGTTCTACTTTTATTCTCGGTTTAAAACGCCGTGATAGCACAGCAATATCCGTATTATCACTTCAGAATGCTCTATAGAAGATGCAATCAACTGACATTGTGGTTTAAGAGTATTTGAGTTAAGCGAATTTATCGGTTTACTTAAGTGTAAATAGGAGTTGTGGGATAAAGCTCTATACATTATGACACTATTCCATACGTTTCGATACAGTTCGATACGTTAGGATACGTTTCGATACAGTTTGATACGTTAGGATACGTTTCGATACAGTTTGATACGTTTCGATACAGTTCGATACGTTAGGATACGTTACGATACACTTCGATACAGTTTGATACGTTTCGATACATCTGTGGGGATGGCAGTATGCTATCTTTGCACCGTTCCTCATTGAATAGGGGCACGATAACGAAGCAAGCGCGTTTCGTATTGTGAAGACATCCAAGGATGCAGTCGTGCAAGCGAATGCACCCCGTAGGGACAGCGTTCTTTGACATATGTAAAATGGAGTGTAAGGAGCAAAAGCTATGCACTATGTTTTGGCTCTAATTGTGACTTCCGCGAAGTTACTTCTCACGTCTACTTATATAAAGCGGACGTATTTGGAATTCTAATCATACACCCTTTGTGTAAGTTGCCTACTGGCGACTTACGCAAAGAAAATGAATAGAAAGCGAGTTGTGCTAGTGGAAGATGTTCTGTAGTAATCCGGCTTGAGCGTAAAGCGCAAAAGTGAGATTGTGAGAGAAAAACATAGAGTTAGTAGAGCATTATGGTGTGAAGCTTTTCGTTTGAGAGGCGTAAGCGCTATCTCTTATCTCTTGTGGGGTACACACACACACTTTGAGGTCATTATTCTGTTTTGTGAGGATTACCAAACAAAATAGGTAATAGTAAAGCAAAACGGGCTGCCTCGTAAGGAGACAACCCGTTATCAGAGTGTTATCTTGTGAGTATGTACTTGTTACTTATCCATCGATTCTCTTGCGGAGTAGCTGATGTTAAGTGCATCGGCACGGCGCAATTGATATTTGATGTCCGAGATGATCTTCATCTTGGTAGTAGCATCACCCTTGATCGAAATGGTCATTAGCTTCTTGCGGTCGTCCTCAATTTTGGATTCTTCCTGCTTAGCGTAGTCATAGACGAGGTCGGCATTCTGCACGATCTTATCATTGATTTGGATACAGGAGTTATTCCCAAATTTGGAGCGCAGGGAAGCAACGGGCTTACCCACATAGATATAAGATACGAGGGATTTTTCTTCAAGCTTCGTTAGCTCGGTAGCCCTCGGGAGGTTTTGGTACTCAACTTTAGCAGTTACTTCGCGGATGCTGGTAACCATCATGATAAAGAAGAGGAAGGCGAATATAAGGTCAGGCAGCGAAGCGGTGTTCAGCTCCGGCATTTCGCGCTTACCGTCTTGTGTGAATCTTCCCATGGTACGTATCCTCCTAATTAGTGTTTTAAGTCTGAGAGCGGCATTTCGGAGATGTGCATGGGATAAATATCCACTATCATCTTTTGCTGTGCCGCGGGCAAATCATCGTAATTGCGTGAGAAGTGCTTCAAAGCCGCATCGTCCCAGACTTCGTTATATGCCTTAAGCAGCTCGTTCTGTACGTTGATGTACATCTGATAGCTTGTTTCTACCTCATTTTTGAGGGAGATGGCATAGCTGGAAGTGGTTGTTTCGATACGTCCCAAGCCGGGGATATCGCGGACTTCCTTTTCAGGAAGGTCTGCTTTATTAGCAGGATTCACGATAAACTCCTTCACACGATCCTTCAATTCGTGCAGAGGTACCATATTGATACTTTGCCCTGCATTGGAGGTATGTAAAACGGCGATTTGGTCGTTACGGTTAACAAGCAACTGAAGTACGTTGCGGTTGTTAATCTCTATATCGTTTTGTTGTTCTTCTTTAGGGCTGAGCGGCGGTAACCGTCTTTTCAACCCCTTGTCCGTGTCCATTGAAGTAGTAATCAAGAAGAAGATCAGAAGAATAAAAGCGATATCGGCAGTAGACGACCCGTTAATAGCGGGTACCTTACGTTTAGTTCTTGCCATGTCTTTTACTTGATTTCCAAATGATTATTACTTCGACTTTTTGCTAGATCCGGCTTTGGAGAAAGCCCCCCAAACGATAGCAACTATATTGAGGCAGAGCAACACATAGGAGGTATAAATAACCATATCGGTTGTTTTAAGCCATCCTATAGTGGTGTACTTCTGAAAATCCTCATTAACGCTACCACCAATAGAGGCGATATCACTGCTACCTACAACATACGTAATGATTAGTATGAGTACGAGTGCGAGCAAAGAACCGAGTCCAACCCAAGCTTTGCGCGGATTACGCCCAAAGGACTTGACAAACCCGATAACGGCAAATGCTATAGTGCATACTAACGTGACACATACAAGGAAATAGGTCCAATAAAGGAATATATCCGTCTGACTATACGCTTTGTTCCCCGCATCCTGGTAGGTACCTCCAAAGAAAAGTACCAAGCAGACTATGAGGGAAACCGCGAGCAGACCGATAAGGGTCCAACCGGCTATCCTTCTACTTTTAGTTACTGACATACTGGATAGGACGGATTACTTGCCGTTTTTAAGATTATACTTGATGACCAAGTCCATCAATGTGATCGAAGCGTCTTCCATCTTATTGAGAACAGATTCCACCTTACTGAGGATGTAGTTGTAGAAGAGCTGAAGAATAAGAGCAACGATCAAACCACCGATAGTGGTGATAAGAGCCACCTTCATACCTCCGGCCACGATCGTCGGGCTGATATCACCAACCTTTTCGATCTTATCGAATGCCATTACCATCCCAACAACGGTACCCAAGAACCCGAAGGAGGGAGCCATTGCGATAAACAAGGTAATCCAGGACAAGTTCTTCTCGAGAAGCCCTGCCTGCACGCCTCCGTAAGAAGTGATAGAGCGTTCTACGATTTCATCACCCTGTTCAATACGCATAAGGCCTTGGTAAGCAATGGAAGCGATCGGGCCACGTGTATTACGAGCTACATTTTTGGCACCTTCCACATCACCACGATTGAGGTGATCTTCAATGTCCCGAAGGAGACGATCACTGTCCGTATCGGAAAGGTTGAGATAGATGATTCTTTCTAAGCAAATTGCCAACCCAATGACAAGGAGGAGTGCAATGATGGACATAAAGTCGGCACCCCCTTCAATGAACTTACGCTTAAGTGCTTGGTGGAAAGAAGTACTTTCTTCAGCAACAGCATCAATTTCTTCATCCGTAGCCTGTTCTTCTGCTGCCACTTCGGTTGTAGTCTCTTGGGGAGCTGCTGCAGGCTGTTCTTCAGCCTCTTGAGCCCAAGAGCGATTCGCAAAGCCTCCTAAGACGAGAGCCATGCATGCGATAGTTGCAATTAGTCTTTTCATTGTACAATCTTTTAGTTGTTCTTCTATGTTTGTTTTTTATTCTTTTCGGTCTAACTAAATAACCATTGCGGAGAGAATGGGATTCGAACCCATGAAACACTTTTGGCGTTTACACACTTTCCAGGCGTGCCTCTTCAACCACTCGAGCATCTCTCCTCGTATAAAACTTACGCAGCAGCGTCGCTTTCGTTGCCTTTTGTCTTGCATCCCATACCCTTTCCAAAGGGGCAATAGCGGTTGCGCCCACAAATCTAATGCTTTTTAATCAAGTAGACGCAATTTACCCGTCTCAATTTTCTATTTCGCTACTCTTTTTAAGGTATCATTCTGCGTTAACTTGCTTTGTTTCACCACATTTCGAGGCATTAAAGAGTTTCAGCGCATTTTCGTAGCAAATGGCGGATAATTCCTCTTCAGGCCTCCTGAGGCACCGCGCTGCCGTCCGAAGCGTATGAACAATAAAAGCGCTCTCGTTTCGTCTTCCGCGCATCGGTTCAGGAGCCAAATAAGGCGCATCGGTTTCCAAAACGATCCGATCTAAGGGCATTGTGCTCATTAAGGCACGCAAACTATCGTTACGCTTAAAAGTAATAATACCGTTTAATCCGATCATCATATGGGGATAAGCGAGGATACGGGCTAAATCATCGGCACTGCCATCGAAGCAGTGGAACACTCCGCGCACCGATTCTTTCGGGAACTGTGCCAACAAAGCGAAAATCTCCTCAAAAGCCTTTCGTACATGGAGGATCAGGGGTAACCCTAATTCAATAGATAACTCCACTTGCCGTGTGAGCACCGCAATCTGCTCCTTCCGATAGGAATCATCCCAGTAGAAATCCAAGCCCACTTCTCCAATGGCAGCTATTCGACTTCTCTCAGCACGTAACACGCGCTCAATATCTTGTAATTGTGTTTGCCAATCCTCTTTTACGGATGTGGGATGCAGCCCCACCGCGCAAAGCATACAATCGGGATAAGCACGCTGCATAGCCCACAGAGCATCCAACGTAGAGGCATCCTCGTTAGGCAGCATAAAGAGGCGAACTCCGGCTTCCCGGGCACTACGAACCACCTCAGCCCGATCCGAGTCGAAGGCACTATCGTAAAGATGCGTATGGGTATCAAAAAGAAGCATTATAGATGTCTGCCCGCCATCCGCTTGAACAGTTTGCACAGCTCGTTCAGTGGCTCTTGGCTTACGGTATAATTATTCCTTATTGCGTCCAGTTGTTGCAAGGCTTGTTGCGTGTAGCGGTTTATTTCCTCGTCTATTGCCTGCGGTACTTGGTAGTGATCGTACAGAGCCTTCACCGTTCTGAACTTTTCATCCTTATCCTCAAGGAGAAGGGCTTTTTCCAATGAATCATCTCCTGCCTCGCGGGCTTTTTCGCTTGCTTTTAGGAGCAACCAGGTTTTCTTGTTTTCCGCTATATCGCCCCCTATAGGCTTACCGAATACTTCCGATGTGCCGTACACGTCTAAATAATCGTCACGTAATTGAAAGGCTATCCCGATATCAATACCGCAGTTGTACAGTTGGTTCGATAATTCGGTCCCGCAGTTGCCTGCTAAAGCGCCTATTTTGAGCGCGGCAGCAAAGAGTTCGGCTGTTTTAAGCCGTATCATGCGGATATACTCCGCTATGGAAGTATCGGGTGCATCCTCGTAATTCATATCGAACTGTTGCCCTTCCATAATTGCCAAGCACATCCGCGAGAATGCCTGCGATATTTCACTACGTATGGGAGCGGTTATCCCTGCTTCGCTATGCACCAATATGTGGAAAGCTAATGCGAACATGGCATCGCCCGAAAGAATCGCGGTCGATAGCCCGTATTTAGCTACTACCGAAGGGCGCCCGCGCCGCATATCAGAGTGATCCATCACATCATCGTGGAGCAACGTAAAATTGTGGAACAACTCAAGCGCTGCCGCTATCGGGAGTATATTTTCCGTCTCCGCGTTAAGGAGCTTTGAAGCTAACAAAGTACACAGAGGACGCACACGCTTACCGCCCTGACCAAGTGCATACTGCATCGGTTCGTATAGTTCTGTAGGCCTATCGGGGGCAGACATATGTTCCTGAACGGAATGTTGCAGATAGGTCTCAAACTGCGCTAATATACCAGTGTAATATTTGTTTTCTCCCGCCATATGATTTCTTCCTTAAAAATGCCGAGATCAGCTTTCAGACTCTGCACGGAGGCTGATCCTTTCTAATACGTACACGCTTCTGACGCAAAAGCAGATTTTCCCTGACAAAAGTTGACACTCTATTATCAAATACTCCGAGCAAATACAAAGATGAAAACTGCTCGGTAACTATACTGCTATTTACTGCTCGAGCGACATCCTCCCCGCGGGAAGCATGTCGCTCGATGCGAACTATTCTAATCTTAAGTTTACCGCTTACTGAACGAGTTTAAAGGTAACCGGCAATGTGTAGCGCGAACGAACCGCTTTACCGCGCTGACGGCCGGGCTTCCATTTACCCATTTTGGAAAGAACGCGTACCGCCTCTTTATCCAGCGATGGGTCTACACCACGAGCCACCTTGATGTCCGATACCGATCCGTCACGTTCTACAACGAACTGAACCACAACCTTACCCTGGACACCATTGTCAGCGGCGATTTCGGGGTACTGCAGGTTTTTGGATACCCATTTCAGAAGTTCCTGAACGCTACCACCTGGCGGAACCGGCTGTTCTTCCACTATTTCAAAGATCTTGTCTTCCGGTTCTTCTTCCTGCTTCGGTGCGTTAGTAACGATAGGTGCAGGCGGCGGAAGTACCTTATTTTCATCAATAGAGATGATGGCTATCTTGGCAACTTCCTTGTTATCGTCCACAACCTTAATTTCATCCGGCAACGCAACCTCAATTTGCTCCTGAGGTGCCTGCTCGGGTTCGGGCGGCTCCGGCTCATTGTTCTCGGGCACCAGCATTGCATCTTCCATATCGGCTATATCCAACTTCTCCGTATTCAGATCGTTGGCTGCTACCGAACTGTGCAATTCTAACGCGAAGTACACCAAGGAGAGAGAGACCACAAGCCCCATAAAGAAGGACAGAGCCTTACCCTTCTCCAGGTTTGCCTTAGGCGATTTCTTTACTTCCATACTACTCTATGTACGTTTAGTCGTTCTATTCTGCCTGCAAATATACACTATTTTCTCAGATACATGGTACGAAATCACCTTCGCGCCCCTAAGAATGAGCAGAACGCTACCGATTCACATCCTGCACTTCTGCCTGCTAACGGAGCATAGAATTGGCGATAACAGTGCGTCTATACGAAGAAAACGGGGTGGCGGATGGATACTGCCGAGCCTAAGCATGGAAACTGTGGGAGCAGAATATGTGTGAATGCAGATCATTTATACGAAGGAAGTGGAGCGGTGGATGGGAGATGTTGGGGCAGAAAATGGGAGGATGCGGATCGGTTGTCCCATGGAAATGGAACGGAGGATGGGAGGTAACGGATCGTTTGTACGGTGCGGTCGGAGAAAACTCTATAGACTTTCCTCGGATACCCTATAGACTTTTCCCCGATACCTCCGTACAACCGTTCGGACAGCATAGTTGCAACGATTTGAATGTATGGGACAACCGCACCGTTTCATCGGTAGAAAATGGTGCAAAGGTGCGCAGATGTGGGGCGGTTCGTGAGTAGGTGATGGATGAAGATGCGCAGACGTGGGGCGGTTCGTGAGTGGGTGATGGATGAAGGAGCGCTGCGGTGGCGTAGTACGTGCGTAACTGAGGAAAATAAGGATGGGAAGTCGGGGTGCTATGCGTATAGGTGTCGGAGGAAAATGTGGGGGTGGGTTAGGCGCGTGGAGGGAGGTTAGGCGCGTGGAGGTGGGAGTTTCAAGCGACAGCTCTTAGGGTATCGGCTATTGGTACGCAGTCCGACGCGCTTACCAAAGCCCAGCGGTACGCCTCCATAGGTAAATACCACCGTTCCACGTCGATTGCTTTCGCTCATTAAGGCTTCACCAGAAAGATAGCGCAGGGCTTGGTCGGTAGTCAACTCCATTGTTTCGAAGGCATCACAGCAAAACGGCAGCGACCAGGGTAGCATGACGTGTTCTACCCACTCGCTTCCCTTTTGTTCCGCAAGCGGTATGCCGGCAAAGAGCGGATTGATGCGGTTTGCAGCAAGGTACATGCAGGCTTCCGCCACCGGATCAGACAAAAGAAAGCATTCATTTTGTTCAGTTCGGTGAATCGTTCCTTGGCGAAAACGATCGCCAACGATCCAGTTGATGCAAGGTTTGCTCGGTTTGCTGCCGAAGTTCTTTATACGTATGGGATGAATCGGTTCGTTTATCGCCGCTTCGTTCTTGCGAATAAACGAAAGAAATAGCCCTTCGCCCTTAATCCGATGCGGAAAAAGGTGGAAGGAAGCGGACGATGTGGCATACCAGTTCCACGTCTCGGGAACATTGGGAGAGAGCGGTTGGCAACCTTTGCCGAGGAGATAGGCAAGTTGTTCCTCGTTTTCGGCGCGATTGAACGTGCAGGTGGCGTAGATGAGTATGCCGCCGGGGCTCAGAAGACGGAAAGCGGCATCCAAGATTTGCCGTTGACGCGCCACACAGTTGTCAACAGTGGCAAGCGACCAATCCGTTCGCGCAGCAACGCTTTTGCGGAACATTCCCTCGCCAGAGCAGGGAGCATCGACCAAAATAAGCTCGAACTGCATTCCGGTATCGGCAAGCCGTTCCGGCATCACGGAAGTAACAATCGTTTCAGGATAGCCCCATTTGGCGATATTCTCCGCCAAAACGGTGGCGCGCTTGCGGATCGGCTCATTGGCAACGAGGAGCGAACCCTCGGGTAGTAGCGCGCTTAGTAGCGTTGCCTTGCCCCCGGGCGCAGCACAGAGATCCAAGGCGCGAATAGGTTCGGTGGGGAGGTAGGGCTTAATCACAGAAAGTGCTTGCGAAGCGGCATCTTGCACGTAATAGGCAGCAGCGTGCCAAAGGGGGTCCCATGCGAAAAAGGGACGTTCGGTGAGGAAGTATCCGTCAGAGCACCAGGGGATTTGCGCCTCTATAGGGAGATGATCCACCGGGAAGCCGTATTTAAGCCGCTTAGCCGGATTAAGGCGTATGGCACAGCTCGGCTCAGTTTTGTCAAGACAACGAAGTAGCGCGCCGGCTTCATCGGGGAAATCTTGGGTAATACGATGCACGAAAGCCTCATCAAGAGGCGGCATCTCAGAATTATTGGTGTCTGTTTTCACTTACCCAGAATAAATACGGTGGGAACTTCGGGTAGGGTTGCCCTGTGTTTACGCCAATCCTCGATGGAATAGGAGCGTACGAAGCCGCCTTCGCCGGTTAAGTTGCTCGCCACGGTAAGCAAAAGCGCTTTGGCGCAATGCGTGAGAATGGTTTCAAAAAGCTTTTGCGTTCGGTAGGGCGTTTCGATGAATAATTGCGCTTCTCCGGTACGAGCGATGCGCTCGCCGAGACGCTTTAATTCGCTCCGAAGCTCGTCGTCACGCCGAGGCAGATAGCCTTTGAAGGCAAATTGCTGTCCGTTTTGCCCGGAAGCCATTAGCGCGAGCAGTAAAGATGAGGGACCGATGAGGGGAATGACCTCTATTCCAAGGCGATGCGCCTTCCGTACCACCTCGGCGCCGGGGTCAGCAACGCCGGGACAGCCTGCTTCGGACAAAACGCCGGCAGAAGCACCTTGGGCAACCGCTTTTAGTCCGCTTTCGATTTCAGACGGATCGCATCGCTTGCCGATTTCAATAAAACGGATGGGAGCTATATCCTTTTCGGGACAAAGAATGCGGATAAAACGGCGCGCCGTACGCGTCTTTTCCACGAAGAAAAGGGTTAAGCCCGCCAGCAACTCTGCATTGAGTGAGGGAAGCACACCACAAAGCTTGCCCTCCGCAATGGGAACGGGAAAGAGAAAGAGTTTACCGCTCTGTGCCATTTGTAGGAAGCTTTCGTCTTACCGCGGTTTGCCCACGATGGTAGTCTTTTTGATGATTACGTCCTTTAGCGGACGATTGGAGGGACCGGTCTTGACGCGTTCGATCTTTTCTATCGTTTTGTATCCGTCCACAACCTCACCAAATACGGTATATTCCCCATCCAAGTGGGGCGTTCCGCCCAGCATCTTGTAAGTTTCACGCTGCTCCGGGGTTAGTTTGCGGTGATAGGTTTGCTCAAAAGCATCCAGATCCAAATCCGTGAAATAGGTGCCTGTAACCACGTAGAACTGTGTTTTGGACGAGCCTTTCGTAGGATTTACTTCATCGCCTAAGCGAGCTGCCGCCAAAGCTCCGCGTTTATGATAAAAACGAGTGGGATTCGCTTCGATTGGTATTAGTCCCGTTACGGTATCGCGCCCTACATCGGTCGCTTTGGTTGCGCCTTTTGTGAGCAAATTACCCCCTTGTACCATAAAGCGTTCTATCACGCGATGGAAAATGGTGCCTTCGTAGGCGTGACTCTTCACCAAGGAAAGAAAGTTATCGCGGAGCAGCGGCGTTCCTTCGTATAGAGCAACGGTGAAATTGCCCATATTGGTTTCCACTTTAACGTATGCGGATACCGGTTCCGTAACTTGTGCCTTAAGCCGGCATATTGTTAGGGAGCACAAAAGGAATATACATATCAGTTTTTTCATATCAACGGTGGAATGGTATCGTTGGTTGCGTTCATTGTGGCGATAAATGCCTTGGGGTCCTGAGCCAGAACCTTCTTTTTGAGCCGAGGAACCTCCTTGCGTTCGGCAATCATAAAGATAATATCGCGCTCCTGACCCATATACATACCGCGTCCGTGCAGATAAGTGGCTCTGAGACGCAGTTCTTCTACAATAAGGTTACGTAACGCTTCGGGATTATCGCTAACGATAAAGATGGCTTTATTGGGGTTTTCCGGGCTGAGCAAATCGAGCACTTTGCCATAAACGAATATAGTTATCAGCGAATAGAGCGGTACTTTGATGTCCTTAAACACCAGCAATCCAAAGAAAACAACCAGTGAATCGACCAATATGATATAGTTACTCGTCTTTGTATTGGTACCTTTGGAAAGCACGCGTGCCAGTACATCCGTTCCGGCACTAGTACTACCCACCTTAAAGGTTAGGAAAACGCCCAATCCGAGCGTAGCACCGCCATAAACGGCAGAAAGGAGCGAATCGCCCGTTACAATGGGTTGCCCCTTGGAAATGTACTTAGTGATGAAGTCGGTCATCACGGCTATTAGCACAAAAGTAGCTACCGTTTTGGCGCCCGAGCGTAGACCCAATGAGCGGGAGGCAAGTAGGAAAAGCGGTATATTGAAGCAGAGGGAAACGGCTCCTATGGGTAGCCCCATGGGGAAAGCGGTGAAAACGCCCTGAGTAAGACGGTTTATGGCAATGCTGATGCCATATATTCCCCCCGGAACGATGCCCGCCGGAGCGTTGAATATACCGTAGGCAGTAGCCTGAAACAGAGCGCCCAGAACCAGGAGCAATGCATCGGAAGCTATGTGCGCGGCACGCAGCGATCCCTTATCGCTAAAGGGATTTCGCCGTCGGGGTGCCCGATCGTTGCGAAAGGTTGCTTTTTCTTTATTATTCAATGTGTTAGGCTATTCGAAAGGTTGTATTGCCGGTAGCTTTTCGCTCTTGGGAAAAGCCGAATGAAGTATTTGTTCCGTCAAAGAGGCATCCACTAATTCCGCCTCGCCATAGTGTACATCGCGCTCTTTAAAGCGGCGTACAATCTCGTTGATGGTGTTTTCCTGTATTCCTTTTTCTTCCAGGCGCGTTTCGAGCCCTAAGGAGCGGAAGAAAGCTTCTGTTTGATCAATTGCCGCTTCGATGCGTTCCTCCTCGCTTCCCTCTGCAATGTGCCATATCCGTTCGGCATATTGCAGCAGTTTGTCGTGTTTGCCGCACTCTCTGGTAACCCGCAGTAGCGCAGGGAATATAATTGCCAACGAATGGCCGTGCGTAATTCCCGTCAGAGCGGTTAGCTCGTGTCCGATCATATGAGTAGCCCAATCTTCCACAACGCCCCAGGCGATAAAGCGGTTCAACGCCATCGTTGCCGTAATACAGAAGTCGCAACGCAGGTCGTAGTCCGGTTCTTCCCACACAATCTTGGGTGCAATTTCGAGCAACGTGAGCAGTAATCCCTCTGCCCACCGATCCATTACGCGGCTCTGACCGGGGAAAGTCATATATTGTTCCAATACGTGTGCAAAGCTATCCGCTATGCCGCAAGCCAACTGATACTTAGGCAGCGAATAGGTTGCCTCCGGATCAATAACGGAGAAAGTGGGGAACTGCCCGTGGAATGCGAACTTTTCGTTGGTTTCACGCCGAGAGATCACGCTGCCGCAGTTCATTTCGCTACCGGTAGCCGGTATAGTGAGCACCGTACCGAATGGAACAAACGGACCACGCGCCACGCCACTCGTTACAATGCTCCAAGGCTCTTTGTCGGAACGCAGCGAGGCGGTGATGAGCTTAGCCGCATCTATTACGGAACCACCGCCAACGGCGAGTACAAAGTCACATTGCTTTTCGCGACCAAGGGCAATCGCTTCCCGACATGTTTCTACGGTCGGGTTACTTTCAATGCCCCAAAACTCAGTAATAGTGTACCCATCAAGAGCCGCTTTAACCTGATCGTATACGTCGTTACGCTTAACGCTGCCGCCTCCAAAGAGCAGCAAGACGCGGGCATTCTGCGGAATCTCCCTGCTTAACTTAGCAATGGAGCCTTTCCCGAAGATGATCTTTGTCGGGTTCTTAAAACTGAAGTTCTGCATATTGTGTTACCTACTTTTGTTCGCCTTTACGAGACAAAGTTAGGCAAATAAATAGATACCCTTTGAAAGTTCATCCCTCCCAAACGAGCATCCTATGGGAACGGCTTTTCAATAGGTATATAAGTTTCAATCAATAGGTATATAGGTTTCGAACGAAAGGTATATAAGTTTCACCTGATAGGTATATACCTTTTAATCGCTACCTTTGTGGTAGAAAGGGGGTAACTCTAAAGCAGGCCAAGGGCATTACAGCATGGCTGTAGGTTTAGGGAGCCCTCTTTCTTCATGCCTCTTCCGTTAATTCCGCGCAATGAACTCTTCGTAGATATCGTCAATGATACCATCCGCCAAGCCACAGGTAGGTACTGAGATGCCTTTCACCTTGAGGGCATCTGCCACAGCCAGGAAGATACGCGCCGCCGGCACAATTACATCGGCTCGGTCCCTTTTCAAATTGAAACGATCCATACGTTCCTTCATGGTGAGCGGGGCAAGTTCATCAAACAGTCCACGTAGCTCTTCGGTAGCGATGTATCGCTCTGTTTCCGTGGAAGCGGCATTCTTGCCCAACCGCGCCAGCTTATTGATATTCCCTCCGGTGCCAATTACCGTGAAATCCTCATAGCTTGAGGCTATTTTGGATAGCGCATCTACAAACGCCTCGTATGCTTCGTTGGTCACTTTGCCCTCCAGCATACGCACCGTTCCAATAGGGAATGAGGCGGACGACAAGGGTTGCCCTCCGCTAAAAAGGTTTAGTTCCGTACTACCGCCGCCCACATCCACAAAGAGAGCATACTTGCTTTTGGGAGTAGCTAACCGAAGCCGTATATCGCTGACTAAGCGTGCTTCCTCCTCTCCGCTGATAATTTCGATCTTAATTCCGGACAGCTTTTCAATTTCCCGGGAAACCTTTTTGCCGTTTGAGGCTTCGCGCATAGCACTGGTTGCACAAGCTCGATAGGCAGATACGTCGTAAATGGACATAATTTCCCGATACGCCTTCATAAGGCTGAGCAGATGCGTCCGTTTGGTCTTGGAAATCTTCCCATCTGTAAATACATCCTCACCCAAACGTATCGGTACGCGGATGAGCTGCACCTTCTCCAATGGCAACTCCGGCCTATTGGGGTACCCACGCTTGAGCAACAATCGGATGGCATTCGAGCCTATGTCGATGCCGGCAAAACACTTCGATTCCTTTGCTTCCATATCCTATACGATCGAATCGCCCTCTTCTTCCAAATAGTGTTTATAGAGCGCCGTTTGCGAACGGAACCACGGTTTTTCGTGCGTTGTGCGTAGCGGAACCCTGTCGTTACTATTCACGTAATGCGCTTGCGATACATCTTTCATCCCGAGCGTTACGATACGCTCCAAATCGGCTTTAATATCTTCGTCGTAAACCGGCGTAATTACCTCGATACGGCGGTCTAAGTTGCGCTCCATCCAATCCGCCGAACCGATGAAATAGAGCGGATTGCCGCCGTTTCCGAATATAAAGATGCGGGAATGCTCCAAGTAGCGGTCGATGATTCCGTGCAACGCTATGCCCTCGCTCACGCCCTTTATGCCGGGAACCACGCCACAATTGCCGCGAACCAGCAGATCAATGCGGACACCGGCACGTGCCGCCGCGTACAAACGTGCGATGATTCGCTCGTCTGTAATGTGATTGATCTTCACTTTGATGTAAGTTTCTTTTCCGGTAAGTTTATTCCTGATCTCCTTATTGATTAGTGCCAAAAAGCGGCGGCGCATATCGTTTGGCGACACAATAAGCTCCCGGAAACGCGTATTGATGAAGGGACGCTCGATAAAGTCGAATACTTTTGCCACTTCGCTCACTATGGGTCGGCGATGCGTAATAAGCATATAATCCGTATATACCTTTGCCGTGCCCTCGTGCATATTACCGGTTCCCACGCAGGCAATATCGCCGTACCGCGTTTTGATATAGACTAACTTGCTGTGGATCTTTAATTTCTCCGGCCCAAAGATTACGTGTACGCCGGCATCTACCATCTCTTTGCTCCACGAGATGTTACTTGCCTCGTCAAAGCGCGCCAGCAGCTCCACAACGGCAGTTACCTTTTTCCCGTTGGCAGCCGCAGCCATGAGCGCTTCTACCACGTTTGAGTTCTTTGCCACCCGATAAAGCGTCACTTTTATCTCTTTTACGCTGTCGCTGATAGCTGCTTCTCGGAGCAAACGTAGGAAGCGGTCGAAGCTATGATACGGAAAGTGCAGCCCTCTGTCCTTGCGCCGTACCGAATCAATCATACTATCCGAGAAATCGATGTTGCTACCCATCAGTGGTGGCTGAGGAACAAATTTGAGATCTTTACGCCCACAATCGGGGAAGCTCATTAGATCCTTGGAGTTATGGTACCGACCGCCTGCCATACGCATATCGTTGTGATCCAGCTCAGCTTTCTTGAAAAGCTGCCGTTTGATGCGTGCCGGCATTTCGCGGTCATAAACCATTCGCAGCATTTCGCCCTTGCGTCGGCTCTTAATTCCGCTCGAAACCTTCTCCATCATGCTGTCCTGCAAGCTGCCCTCTACATCCATTTCGGCATCTTTAGTAAACTTAAACGCGTAGGCATCGAAGCGGTTGTAGGGTAGTCCTACAAATATGTACCGAAGGTTGCAACGGATTACGTCGTCCAGAAACATCAAATAGGTTTCGCCATCCCCTTCCGAGAGCTGAATGAACCGACCAAACTTTTCCACCGGTACGCGGATCAGCGCCGTATCTTTCTTGATTTCGTCGCCATCTTCGCTCACTTCTCTAAGATCCACCGCCAAGTAGAGAGCTTCGTCCATCTGTTCCAGCGAGAACTCCATCTTACGAAGGAAAATTGGGTTCGTAGATGCGTTCAGCTTGTGTAGGTAGAACGAAAGCACCTGTTGCTTCTGTTTCGGCTCCAGATCCTTTTCATTTATCACGTGGATGTGTTCCTTATGCAGCTCCGACAGGAGGTTTTCGAAGCAGGCATCAAACTCCTTGGCGTATTGATCCGCCAGTTTGTAGATTTCCTTGAGCGTTTTGCGTGCAGTTTCCTCTTTTTTTCGGTCACTGTCACGCTTTCCCTCCGTGGTTCGACGCAGCGAAGCAATGCGCACACGGAAAAACTCATCCAAGTTGTTGGAATAAATGCCGAGGAACCCGAGTCGCTCCAGCAGAGGAACATCCTCGCGTTGCGCTTCCAACAGGATGCGGTGATTGAAATACATCCAACTTACATCCCGTTCCACATAGGGAAATTTATTCTCTTTATCCTGCTTACTCATACTTTTTAGTCGTGTTTCGCCGGCCAAAGGTAGTGAAACGAATGCTGAAACCTATTAAGAAAATGTTACGAACTCCTTGCCGTCAACCCATAACGAGCGGACGGATGCCGAGCCGATCTGTACCCACAGCGCTATTTCAAGCGATACGTGAGGTGAGGCGCTCTACCGTAGGCAACTATTTTACCCTTTTTGTACGCTTCGGCAAGCTCCTTTTGAGCGGTTGAACGTGATACGCCCGTCGATGCCGCATAGAGCGATATCGTGATCTCTCCGTTATTGTCGCGTGCCATCTCGGATAGTTTGCGCAGACGTTGTTCCTTAGTCAGACGGCTTTTCTCCGGTACAAATCCATCGGAAACACGTTCAACCGTTTCGATGCGATCAGAGATTTCCTTGATCAGCTCGCGTTTGGGACGGAACGTAAGCCCCTCCAGTTCCACGTTTCTGCCGTTGATTTTGTCGGGCGATGAGGTAGTAAGTGTCTTCGCCTTTGGGGAAAAAGAGCCTATTTCGCCCACTTCCACCCGATAACCGTCCGCCAGAGCGTCTGCCATGGCACGAGTAACCTGCATCAGGGCCGCCTTGATTTCAATCGCGCTGAACGTACTACCCAGAGCGGCGCGCTCTGCCAATTCGTCGGCACTAAGGGTGCCGTCTACCTTAAAACGCACATAATACTTGTCCGCACCGGGGCGAATTACGCCCATCTGCTGCGGCATTTCCTTCAAACTATACTTCATCTTTCAACTCCTTTATCCTTATCGTTGAACTGCTATATCCTTATAATCGAACTCGTATATCCTTACCGATGAACTACCTCATCCTTGGCTTCCGCCACCTACATCCTATCGTGAGCCCCCTTTACCCTTATTGACGTGTTATCTTACCCGGAGCTCCCGGTTCCTTCATCCTTGAATCCCTGCAACGACTATGGACTACCGACCTGCCCTCTGCGGTGCTTTCTCGACGCTCATTCGATACTCCTTGATCTCTTCTTCGATACTTCTCGATCTCTTGTACGTACAAAGATAATCTTTTCATTATACATTCTCGATAAATCATTGAAATGATTTATACAAATCCTTTAAAGTACGCATATAAATCCTTTAAACAGTTTGTACAAATCCTTTTAATGATTTGTCGAACATCTACGTACATCTACCCGAGCTTCTACGTACAAATAGTCGAGCTTCTACGTACAACCAATTGAATACCTACGACTAAACAACTGACCCCCCACCTATAAGCCGTTAGGAGTTATGCAAGTATTGATGAAAGAAGGGGGAAGGCTTACCGCAGTTCGAAGGGGGCGGTGACTTCGTAGCGGGGGAGTATGGAGAGATAGTCTCTGCCGGAGAAGAGCTCGTCGCAGTGCAACGCGAATGCCTCGCGGCACTTTTCGTGCGTGTTGTTGTTGCTACTCAAGTGGCATAACCAAACGTGTTTGATGTTGTTCGGGTCCAAGGAGGCGAGGAAGACTGCTGAGTCGGTATTGCTCAGATGACCCTCCGGTCCGGTAATACGCGCCTTTAGCTCGGGCGAATAGCTACCGTATAGCAGCATTCCCGGGTCGTAATCCGCCTCCAGTATAAGATAGTTCGCCATAGCGGCATATTGTTTCATTAGAGGCGTTACATATCCGGCATCGCTAATTACCGCTAGCGAACATTGCCCAAAGCGGAGCAAATAGCCTACGTTGCTGGCACTGTCGTGCGGAATGTTAAAGGGAATTGCCGATAAACCCATGACCGAGAACGGCTGTTCGCTCATGATAACGACGCGCTGAAAAGGAGGGATAGTGGGGCGCTTTCGGTCCATTGCGATGAATAGCTCGCTTGTTCCGAATATAGTTATATCATGCCCCGCGGCAAGTCGGCAGAGCGAACGGCTGTGGTCGCTATGTTCATGCGTTACCAATATGGCTCGGATGTGCTCCAACCCAAGGCCGTTCGCTTCCAATCCGTGCTTTATCTTACGGATAGGCAGCCCAGCGTCCACTAAAAGTACGCCTTCCGGTAGGACAAAGCAGTAGCAATTGCCACTACTTCCACTGCCGAAGCTAATAAAACGTGCCGTTGTTTCCTGTTCACTCATTACGGGTTAGCTCCCCACACATCGAACGTTCCATATGATAGGCTACTTCCTTGGGCGTGAGCGGTTGGGCGAGCAGAAACATGAGCTTGGTGATAGCCGTTTCGCAGGTCATATCGAATCCCGAAGCAACACCGATCTCTGCAAGACGTGCTCCCGTTTCGTAGCGTGTCATCTCCACAGATCCGGATTGACATTGTGTAACGTTTACAATCACAATATCGCGCTTAATGGCATCTTTCAGCAAATCGATAAACCAATCCTTGGTGGGCGCGTTTCCGCTGCCATAGCTCTGCAGTACCACCCCTCTAAGGTGCGGAGCATTCAGAACGGAAGATACCACCTCAGGCGTAATACCGGGGAAGAGGTGAAGTACGGATATATTCCGCTCCATCGCCCTTTCAGCCGCAAATGGGAGGGTATCATCGTTGTTATGTATATGCTTCTTCCGAAAACTGATATCAATACCGGCGTGGGCAAGGTTCGGATAATTGTAGGAGACAAACGCATCGAATTCATCGGCACTGATCTTGGTTGTCCGATTTCCGCGCATCAAGTTCGCATTAAAGTATATACATACTTCAGGAACCATCGCCTGGCCTTTGTCGTCTTGTGCTGCGGCTATCTGAAGCGCAGTAATGAGGTTTTCCTTCCCGTCGGTACGTAAACGGCCGATGGGTAGCTGGCTTCCGGTCAAAACAACGGGCTTTAGTAATCCTTTTAGGAGGAAACTGAGTGCCGAAGCGGTATAACTCATCGTATCGGTACCGTGCAGTACCACGAAACCATTGTATTGGTCGCGCTTACTGAGGATGATTTGTGCCAAATCGAGCCAGTGCGCTACGGTGATATCTGAGGAGTCGATGGGCGGATTGAACTGAATGCACTCCACTTCGAAGGATAGGCGTTTCAGCTCAGGTAGGTGTTCTTCCAAAAAAGCAAACTCAAAGGCTTGCAACCGTCCGGTCTCCGGATTCTCAATCATTCCGATGGTTCCACCCGTATAGATCAGTAATACGTGCGCAGTGCCGGGTTGGTTTTGTCGGTTCATACTATTAGGTTTCTATAGTTGTCGTATAATTTTTGCCGGATTGCCCGCAACCACGCAGCGGGGCGGTATATCGTGAGTAACCACACTACCGGCTCCCACAACGGATTGTTTGCCGATAGTTATGCCCGCCATTATGGAAGAGGCGGCTCCGATCCATACTTCGTCCTCAATGGTGATGGGGAGAGATCGCTCGTAGCCGGCGTTACGCTTTGCCACATCTTCAATGGGATGCGTATTGGTATATAGACCAACGTGCGGCGCAATCAGTACGTTTTGCCCGATACTGACGTAAGCTCCATCCAAAATGGTTACATATGCGTTGATAAAGCTATTATCCCCAATCGAAACATGTTGCCCCATATCGCAGAAGAAAGGCCCTACCACGGTCACGCCTTCACCGATATGATACAGCAACGCTTCCAGTAGCGATCGGCGTTCCGATGCCTCTTCCGGAGGCGTTCCATTAAGCCGAAAGCAAAGCGAACGTGCTCTGCGATAGCACTCAGAGAGATATTTGTCGTCTCCCGAGCGGTACCACATTCCGTTAAGTGCCTTGCGCTCTTCGTCGCTATGGATGGGATAATCTTTAAACATTAAAGCGGAAGTGCATTATATCGCCGTCCTGCACTACGTAGTCCTTACCTTCGATATTCATTTTCCCGGCTTCCCGTACGGCTGCTTCGCTACCGAGTGCCACATAGTCGGCATACTTAATTACCTCGGCACGAATAAATCCGCGCTCAAAGTCTGTATGGATAATGCCGGCGCACTGGGGCGCTTTGCTGCCTTTTGTAAAGGTCCAGGCGCGCGATTCGTCACTTCCGGTAGTGAAGAAGGTCTCTAAGTTGAGCAAACTGTATGCACTTCGGATCAGACGATTAACGCCGCTTTCCTCCAGTCCCAATTCGTTTAGGAAGATCTTACGCTCCTCGTAATCCTCAAACTCGGCAATTTCGCTCTCAGTCTTGGCTGCCACAATCATAAACTCGGCTCCGTCTGCGCGCGCCGCTTCGGCAACTGCTTCGGTATATCGGTTACCTTTCACGGCATCCGCATCGTTCACGTTGCACACATACAGCACCGGTTTGGCAGAAAGCAGGAAGAGGCCTTTTGCCGCCTCGCGTTCCTCCGCTTTTTCGAACGTTACGGTTCGGGCGTTTTGTCCCTTAATCAGAACTTCGTGATAGGCTCGAAGCACGCCTGCGAGTAGAGCCGCTTGTTTGTCTCCACCCGTCTGTGCCTGCTTTTCTACCTTGGCAAGACGGCTTTCCACCGTTTCCAAATCCTTCAGTTGTAGCTCTGTATCGATAATCTCTTTATCCCGAATGGGATCAATGGAGCCATCTACGTGGGTCACATTATCATCTTCAAAGCAGCGAATAACGTGCAGAATGGCGTCCGTCTCGCGGATGTTAGCAAGAAACTTATTGCCCAATCCTTCACCCTTACTCGCTCCCTTGACCAATCCCGCTATATCCACGATTTCCACCGTAGCCGGGATAATGCGCTTCGGTTGATCTATTTCGGCAAGTTTGTTGAGCCGTTCGTCCGGAACCGTTATAACACCTACGTTGGGCTCTATGGTGCAAAAGGGGAAGTTTGCCGCTTGTGCTTTCGCGTTGGACAGACAATTAAAGAGCGTGGATTTACCGACGTTAGGCAAACCCACTATTCCGCATTGCAATGACATACCTTTTCTTCTTCTCTTTCAATAACCCTACAAAAGTAGCTATTTCATTCGGCTTCCCTCTCATTCCCCACCTTCTTCCACGAAACCTATATACCTATCAACTGAAACCTATATAGGTATCATCCGAAACTTATATACCTATCGATTGAAACCTATATACCTTTCAAGAAAGGGCTCCTCTCCCTTGTTGCGACTCGTCATACCTCTCTTACAAAGAATACTGTTATCTGTTCTGACCCCACCTCACATCCGTTGCCTTATCGTTACATTTTGCTACCTTTGCTACGCATAGTTTGAGGGGAAAAGAGGAATGCATTCCATGGAAAGGCACTATCGGATGCCGCTGCACTTTCTGCGGCGTGCCAAGGATTATGCCCTTCCCTTGACCATTGCCGCCGGCGTAGTAGGCTATAAGTATATATCTTTGCTCGGCTTTGCCGTGCCGTACTGCATCATCGCTATGCTCTTTTTCTCGTTCGTGCGGGTGGATCTTTCCAAAATACGGCTTACTCCGGTTCTGCTTTTTATGCAGTTTTTCCAAGTTGCAGCCGCAGTGATTTGCTATTTCGCCATAAAGTTGGTGCTGCCTCCGGTAGTCGCTGAGGGCGCACTGAGTTGCTTTCTCTGTCCTGCGGCGAGTGCTTCGCCCGTAATCATCGGTATCTTGGGCGGAAGCGTGACGGTGGGCGTCTCCTATGTGCTCTTTACTTCCGCAGCTATTGCACTGATCGCTCCGCTGCTTTTTAGCTGGATTGCTCCCGGGGAGATGAGCTTTTGGGCATCTGTTCTGTACATAATGAAGCAAGTTATGCCCCTCGTGTTAATCCCAATTGTTCTCTCTTCTTTGGTGAGACGACGTATGCCTCGCGTGATGAGAACGTTGAGCCGAATCCCTTCTGCTGCTTTTTGGCTCTGGGTGGTTACCCTCGCCATTGTAATAGCTAGGACTGTTTCCTACATGGCTGAGCAACCTGCGAGCGAAATCCCCACTATGATTCTCCTCGCTGTGACGGGGCTAGTGGTGTGCATCATCCAGTTTACCGTGGGAAAGCTCCTTAGTAAGCGCGTTTTAGGCGAGTCCATTACCTTGGGGCAAAGCCTTGGACAAAAAAATTCAAGCCTTGCCATATGGATGTGCCAAGCATACCTCAATCCACTTTCAGCGGTTGCAATGGCGGCTTACTCTATTTGGCAGAATCTGTTTAACGCGCTCCAAATGATGATTCATTCGCGCAAATTGGAGCGTGCCGAGCAGCAATCGCACGATAATTCACCCACTTAGGCATAAAAGGTCTATGATTTTAACCGACAATAGGCAAACATTTTGCGCAGAGGACGAGCAGGGAGCGAACGTAATTGTATCGTTACGGCTCGAATTGGACGCATTTATGCAGAGCAAGAAGCTACCATTTCGCATCGAAATACGCCTCCCATACGAGGCCGGTGGCGATGGAATGCCCCTATCCGATACCTATCCGCTTCTGGAACAAGTGGGCGAAGCCTTGCAAAAGACGATGGAACGCGACAAGCTGGCCATTCTTGCCTATCAATTTGTGGGCGGAGGTCGTATGGTTTGGGTCTATTATGCGCGCAACACAGATATCTTTTTTGAGCGTTTGAACGATGCTCTTGCCGATATTGATCCACTTCCGCTTGAGTTTGAAGCCGAACGAGATACCGAATGGGACGATTACAGTTCCCTTTTTGATGCCCTTCCTTAGCAAAAAGCAAAGTTCCTATATACCAAATATAGCCTTACCTTGGGGCAGTAAGTCGCTGCCCTCTATCGGTGGCACGTGCCAGCGGTGAATCATGAAAAAGGGTATTGAAGCGCTCTTCCGTCATAGAGAGCCACTCGTCGCGGTCGAGCCCCGCCAAAGGCTTGCTTAGGTTTAGCAGTGGCTCGTGGTGCGGCGTGAGGGAACGATTGTGCGGGCAGACCAGTTGGCATACATCACATCCGAAAACAAAGTGGTTCCCCTTTTGCGAAAGTGCGTCCGGAAGCGCGCTTTTACTCTCGATGGTGTGGTAGCTGATGCAGCGCGGCGGAATGATTCCCTCCGTCTCCGTAACTGCTCCCATCGGACACGCTTCAATGCAACGGTGACATTTGCCGCAAGGGGAGCCCGAAAGCGGCTCGTCGCAAGGGAGGGATAGGGTAAGAATTATCTCCGAAAGGAAGCAAAACGAGCCGTAGCCGGGAATGAGCACCAATCCGTTGCGCCCGATACGTCCGATGCCGGCGCGAACCGCCCAATACCTTTCCATAAAAGGAGCCGAATCTACGAAAACACGCGCCGAGAACGGCTTCGCTGTCCATTCCTTTAGTTGTGCCAATAACAGGTACAGTTTGTCTTTGAGCACTTTGTGATAGTCAGCGCCATACGCATAGCGGGCAATCTGTGGCACATCACTTCTCAGCCTTTCCGATGGGTAATAATTGAACGCAAGCATTACAATGCTCTGCGCTCCGGGTACCAGTAGACGCGGATCGAAGCGTACATTGTCGTTGCGCTCCAGATAGGTCATATCGCCTACTCCAAAGCGGTTGCGCTTTGCTAAGTGCCGAGCGCGCGCCTCCGCATCAACCTCCTCGGCAGGAGCTACACCAACGGCAACGAATCCGAGCCGTGCTGCTTCCTCTTTAAGGCGTTTTTTTAAGGCAAAAGCCTCGTGTTCCTCAGCCTCGGAAGCCTGTTTATCTCCCGAGTTGAAAGGCATATGGAGCGCTTATAAGCGTATGATTCTTCCGAAAAGTATTATTTGGCAAGCGTAGAGGCATCAAAGACCCACGCAGAGGCGTGCTCTTTAGGATAAGCCCGTACTACTTCGAGCCGGGCAGCATTGGCTTCTTCCTGCGTAGCAAAGCCGTTGCTGTACACAAAAATGTGCTTGCCTTTGGGCAACATGCCGATAGTTTCGGCAAAAAAGTGCCCTTGTTGCGTAGCAATGTACTTCTGGCAAGTCGCCTCTGTAGCGAAGGAAGCGATCACTACATAGTATCGCGGAGCTTGTTCCACGGCTACAGGTGCCGCAATTGATTCCTCCTTGGCGGAGGGCTCAGCGGTATTTCCCTCACGAACAACCGCTTCTTGCGCAGGCTTCTCTACGCCGGGAGCCACAAACCCTGCACTGTAGCGCGATGCGGAAGAGGGAGAGAGTAACGGAACAAGCGCAAAAACCAATAGGAATAGAGCGGCTGCCACGCCGGCAGATGCACGTCCCATACGGAGCAAAACGGAACTTTTCTTCTGTTTTTGAAGAGTTGCGATGCAAAGTACTTCCGCTTTCTGAGCACTTCTGTCGTACGGAACCGGTAAAAGTCCGTACGAAGCTCCGCGCCCCACGCCAAAGAGCGAAGCGTTCTCATTGGGAAAGAACTCCACCGAACCGTTACTTTGCAGGACAATCCGCCCGATGTTGCCCATCACAAGCTCTTTCTGCTCCAAAAGTTGCTGTTTTGCCTCTTCAACCTCCTTGTCTACCAGAATTTGCGCACGCCTCCGGCTTACAGCATATACCTCCGAATAGCGCTGATCCAATAACCCGTCTCGCTCCGAGAGGGCACTATTGAAATGGAAGCGCTCTTCCGACGGGTATAGCAATCCGAGCTTTTCATCGCAACGAGGTGCTACGGGCTCCTTGATAACAGCTCCCAACGAGGGAATAACAACACAATCGTGTGCTACCAGCAGCTGTTCGGTATAATGGAACAAAGGGGACATAACGTTTCTTCTTTCTCTTTTTCTCCGACCACAAGCAAAGGTAACTATTCTTTCCTTACGACATATGTATATCAATAAGGTAATCACTTGCTAACCGTGTATTGATCAGTGCGATGAGCTCCTTCTTACGATTATTCATTTCTCCGCGTACCGCTGATGAGGAAAAGCGTACGAACAGAATGCGTCTACGGCACTCTACCGATGTAACATAGCGTTTTACCGGAGTAATGCTCTCGCTGAACACCTCAATCAGACGCTGTTCCATCAACCCCTCCCTCAGGTAGGGGCGACGCGCAAGCCATCCGTTGACGGCATCGGAAATAGGAACAACCGGATTTCGCTTCATAAGTTACCTTCTTCGCTGCCAAAGTTACCGAAAAATAAGCATACCTGCCTTTCCCATTCCTCTCCGAGCCGTTCCCAATCATCCCATACTTTTTCCTTGTTACTACCGACAGGCCGCCCCACCCCCTGCGCACCTTTATTTCTTTTTCTACCGAAGATGCGAAGCTTTTGTATGGTACTTTCGGAGCAGAGGATGGGAGGGAACGGAGCATTTCTACTAAGGGAGTGGAGTGTTAGATGGGAGATGATGGGGCATGGAATGGGAGGAACTGGGGCGTTTGTACGGTAGTTTCGGAGCGGAGGATAGGAGGTAACGGAGCGGATGTACGGAGGATTCGGAGCGGAGAATGGGTAAAATGGGGTAAGGGATGGGAGGGAACGGATTGTTTGTACAGTGCGGTCTGAGAAAAGTCTATAGACTTTCGGAAAATACTCTATAGACTTTATCGGAAAAGTCTATAGACTTTCTGGAAAAACTCTATAGACTTTCCTCGGATACTCTATAGACTTTTCTCCGATACCTCCGTACATTCCCTCGGACAGCATGGGAGCAACGATTTGTTTGTATGGGAACATCCCTCCGCTCCCATCGTACAACAGCACGTACAGCTTGGGAGCGACGATGGGTTTGTATGGGAGCACCACTCCGCTCCCATCATACAACCGCTCCACCTCCTCGGTAGAAAAGAGTGCGAATGTGCGCAGACATAGGAGCGTTGGTGCTGAGGAGTGAGGGGATTAGTGCGCTGAAGTTGGGGCGGAGGTACGCTCTAGCCAGGGAATGGGGCTGTGCTTGTGGGCGGTTTGTTTGTTTGAGGATATCTGAATTTATATGAATCAATCAGAACTAATCAGAAGGTATCGGATCATTTCTAATATATTCTGATAGATTCCGATAAGTTCCGATGAAGAAAAGAAAGGAGATGGCAGGAGCGAAGATTCGTAGCGGCAGAGCGACTTCTTTGGTGAAATAGAGGGGAAGAATGGAGCTCGGCGACAAACGCAACTATACGTTTGTGCTTATATCAAATTAAATTTCTATCTTTGTAGCGTAAGTAAGGGAGATCTTTAAAACAAATTGAAAGCATCGGATGGGGTTCCACCCTACAAAACGTCACTTAAAGTGCGTAATATATGCCACACCGGTTTTTGGGAAACTCATCAAATATTTACGATGCCTCGAGTTACTGACAGCGGTCAATGGCGTGCCGGCCCCGTAGCCGGATTACAGAAATCGTTGTAGGACTCATAATCCTTACATTCGGGGTTTCTACAAATCAAGGTGTGGCACCCATAAGAAAAGCGGATACGGCTTAAGCTGCATCCGCTTTTTCTATATTATACTCTTCAATCTATCCCCATCACGATCCAAACTATACAGCTCGCGTTCGCTCGTTCATCCCCATTCGCAGCTGCACCATACTTATAGTGTGCTCTCCCATCTCACTCATTCCCGTTCTGGTCTGTTCGTTATCGGGCTTCGTTTTATCTAAAGTAAGCTCGGGTTGTTTCTTTCGATTCCTCTCGGGTTACTATAAGAGCAGTGGGTTATTAGGCAGAATGAAGTCCGAGAAATAAAAGAAAGCTCCGAGGAATCCGTCTGGACGCCTCGGAGCTTTACTATAGATTAGGCTGAACTTTATCAGCTTAGGGGAGATTATATCTATACCTGCCCCTCTCGGTTGATTCGCACCAGCCGTTATTCGTAGCTAAAGAGCCAAACCGGGAAGATAAATCCTCTTTTAGGGTCTGACTTTCTATTGGCATAGTAGCCCTGCAAGCCATTGCAATTTTCATTCGATAGGAAACCAACAAGAGCGCGATCACTATCTTCTTTCCATACTTCGGAAGTTAAAATCACGGTATGCATACCCAAAAAACGATTATACTGTTCTCCATCTTCTGGTTTACGTTCGCCATCGAATTTGGCCATTGCATAGATCTTTTTCGTCACATCACTTTCACTATGGGATGACCAAAAATCTTCGTTAGCAATAGCATCTACATTACCGTTCCAATTCGGTCCTAAATAACGACAGGTTATTTTATAGTGTGAAGGTACTACGTCATCAACATACTCTACTTTCTTAAAATCACCAATCCATTCGTATCGGAACGCCATAACCAACGTATTGCCTAATCCATACTTTGTTTCGTTTTTATAACGCAACGCATAGGATACGTGGTTTGCTTTATTCGTACGGTAATCTGCTGCGAATTTAGAGAAGTAATACCCGGTATTACCGGCTTTAATCCAGCAGGGAAAAGCCAATGTTTCAATTTGATTTTCCTTCTTTGTCAGTACCCCGTCTCCTCCCCCTACAACAGGAGCTTTAAAGGCATAGGGAATTATTGAGGGTGTTTCAAGCGGATGAGGCATATGATACTTTTTGCCGTTGATCTCACAATCTTTGAAATGCTCTATGGCATAGGTATTGTGCCTAAAGTAACCGATTTCGGATACTTTGTTACCAACTGTAGCAAAGTTGTCACCAGCCTTGTTCAGAGGTTTTTCGCAGAAATACTCTAAAGGCATCTTCACAATTCCGTGCTTCACCGTAAGCTCTTTCGTAGTTTGGCTTGAAGAGCTCTTTGCTACCAAGGGAACATCTAAGAACTTCGGCGCTTCAAGCTTTCCTGAACCGTCAAACTTATTATAGAATACATAGTTACTCTGTGCTGGAAGCTTCAGCTTGTAGGTACGCGTAATGCGTCCAGTGGCGGGATCCTTAACGGAATGACCCACTTCATTCAGCTCAACCCCGGCTGCCGGTGTATAGCCTTCCTTGAAATAAATCGTACCCTCGCGTACATAGGTATATAACTTGAAGGTTACTTCCGTAGACGCCTTAGTAGTGGTATAGATATCCTTCTGCGAATCCTTAAGGTAAGGCGTCATATAGGGTGCGTTGGCAAGTTCCGCATCGTAATCGACGCGAAACTTTTGAATATCATCCTCCGGTAGCGCCACCTTAGTGCCTTCTTCCCAATCGGCAACTCTGATTTCGTATTTCAGCTTACCGAATTCACTTCCGGGGTTATTCGGATCAACCGCACCGCCTAATTCATGCAGAATGATGTTGTAGAGGTGGTTACGCTTGATTACGAAGTTTTCCAAACGAACTACTTCCGGATTCAGCGGCTTGCCCTTGTAGGTAGATTCGATGGTGAAGTAAGTTTCACCACGCGTATCCGTTTCGTAGCCATAGATAGTACCGGTAAGCGCACCGCCTTGGAAAAGCGTTCCATCATAAGTTTTATCCGTTGTAGAGGTAAGGCCGTCCATCTGCTTTACTTGTGCAAAGAGGTGGCTTGTGGTATACCTTTTGTTAAATGTAATCTTGTTTATTACCAAGCCTTCGATCTTATTGTAAAAATCGAAGCGGGCAGCTACACGAATCAGTTTTATGCTATTCGGTATCGTTGTAGATTGCTTGGATTTAACCGTTACATTCACACGATCGGAAGTCATCAGGAAGTTCGTGGCGGCTTTGTCCTCTCCGGGCGTCTGCTTTGCTACCAACTCGCCTAAATCTTCGGGCGTGGATGGTCCTGCTTCCAATGCTGTAATTAAATCTGCATCGGGATTGGCCACAAGGAAAAAGTAGAAGTCTCCACTCTTTTCGTTGTCAAACTCGTAATTATCACCGTCAGTTTTCTTACACTCAACCGTTTTATAGTGCAAACCGGAGGAAGTGCGGTAGACCACAGCATAGAGTTTTTCCACACTTTTTTCCCTATCTAATGCCGGGGTGGGATGTACAATATTTTCATCTCCCATAGCACGTAGCGAGGAAGTTAGGGAAAACCGAACTACTCCGGCCTTGCCTGATTCCTGCTTCGTCCGTATCTTTTCGCCCGCACAGGATGCCAACAAGAGCGGCATCAGTAGTAATACGGGTATAAACTTTATTATTCTCTTCATATTTTGCTTTCTCTCTTTTAATTGCCACTTTTGTAGTTTCTGTCATAGCAAATAGTGAGGAACCGCTTTAGCTCTGGATATGCATCGCTGTATACTTCAAACACGGCTGTGTCACTTTCCACATCAACCTCTGAACAGGTGTAACAAGGCGTATAAATATGGAATATTGAAGGATCGTCTGCATCCTGGGCAATTGTGTAAGTCAATCCCTTTTTTGAGCTTACAAAATTTACAGTAAACGTTGTGTGTTCCTTTAGGCGCGTTATAATCTTGAAAGGCGCTCCTTCTCCTTCATCTTCAGCACTACTTTTGTTATAGGCAGCGCGCGTGTGAAGCGTCCTTGTCAGTGGATCGTAATGCGTGTGAGAACCTTCCGGCACCCTGGACTGAATTTCAATAATCTGCATATCGTGGTTCAGGATAACCGAATTCCACGGAGTATCTTCTATAGAGAAGACTACCTTACTTTCGGGCTCCAGAGGAGTATCATCTCCGAGTACAATATGGTAAAGGTAATTACGTTTTACCGTGATAGGTAGGTACGTTTCGGAGGAGCTTGAAAAAGGAATGAAAAGACCGACAGTTTTTCCATTCGCAAGCGTTCCTTCTACAACAACGGTCGTAGCGTTGTCCTTATCTGCTTCTTCTGCAGGCTGTTGTCCTTCGTATAGGTAGAATGCCTTTTTCAACACGTTACCTTCATCTCCGGCAATACCTTTGAAGTTAGCAGGTACTTCGGCAAATCCGCTACTCATTTGCACCTTATTGGCATCCGCAGGTGCCATATAGGTAGCAGCGCCATTTGCGTCCTTCGTTGGGAAGGTTGTAGTACGGTCGTACGTATTTCGCAAATAGATCTTTGTGATAGTTAGGTTTGGTATATGATTAGCAACATCAATACGAGCCACCACACGGGTAAGCGTAACCTGAATGGGAGCCGTAGTAGCTGTTACAGCTATATCCGTACTACTTCCCTGATGTGCCATACCGGTCATCGGAATTACGTCCACGCCATCCTGCTTGGTTAGTAACTCTTTAGAAGTACCATCAGCAGCAAGTATCTTTGTCATAGGCAGTTTTTCAAAATCCGCTTGCGACATTCCTACTGTTGCGTCTACCACTTCGTCATTTGCTACAAAGAGGAAACGGAATACGCCCACTTCGTCATTCTTAAACTCTTTCGTAAAAGAGTACGCAGCTTCACCATCATGGTTCAGCTGGGTAACCGGATCTATAGACAAAAGCTTGCTACCGTCATTATTAAATGTGTACATAGTAAGCTTCTTGACTTTCCATTCAGGTTCGTCATGTATCGCTGCGCGATAGGTGTACGCATCTCCCTGAGGCAATGCCAAACGGAAAGTAACCTGAACCGGCTTTCCGTCATTCGTTTTGTTTTTAGGATCATCCTTTCCCTTGCAGCCACCTGCCATCAGCAGTAGTGCGGCCGAAGCTATCAGAAGTACCCCTTTCCATACATTCTTTGTCATAGGCTTTTTATTTCCTTCTTAATTGATTATTCCTTATTATTGTCTGTTTCTTTTATTCAGTTTGCATGTTTCTTTATTGGAAGATAACTCCGCCCGGCTGCCAGTCCTCTACCGAACCTTCCGCCCAAGGGCGCACTGACACGCTTCCATCGTCATTGATCCGCAACTGTATGCGGTAAATCTGTTCGGCTCGCCGATCCGGAATCCATCCGAAAGCTTTAAAGGCTCGTGACAAGTCCAGCTTCTTTGTAATCGTCTTATCGCCATACATTACCTGAAATGTGGGAATCCGGTCGTTCCGATAACGGAGAGAGATTACTTCGCCCTCAAGCGTGTGATTAAAGAGCGAAACATCTTGGTACAGAGCGGTTGTCTCTTCCGCGTGAAGCGGAAATTGATGTACTACACCCTTCCGTTGATTTACCTCTATCGAGAGGTCGCTCTGTGCCGGATCAAGCGAGTATTGCTCAGTCAGCCCCGTGAGCTCTATACGGTATTTACCCGACTCAGGCGGTGCAGACTGCCAAGTCACCACATACATAAGATGGCAGTGTATATTAGCAAGGTCGCAGATGTAGTGGCGCTTTTCTGTTGCTTTCACTTCAAAGCTCTTTGTATTCCAGAAAAGCTGCTCTGCTCCGGAGTATGCCTGTTCGTTGTAGCGCGTTTTAAGCCGCAGAATAAAATCACTCATATGGCTTTTACCCACTTCCAAAGTGGAGAGCATAGTGCCTTCCGGAGTACTGTTCCCAACGGTCACTACTGTATAGGTGCCTGGTGCCAAGCCTGAAATCCGAAGTTCCTGAGGGGTGACTTCGTTTTGCAGCAACTCCTTCATAAAAAAACCTTGTGAGTTGAACAAAAAGTGACGCATCTGTTGCACTTCCGTGCTATATTCATCTTCCTCAGCACGTATGTAGCGATAGACCAAAGTGGTTCCGCTACACTCGCACATTTCATCGAAGAATGGACGGCACCCTACGGCTGTCATCGCTACTAACAAACCTGCAAATAGCGCGTATTTTCTACGCATAGATAGTTTCTTCATTATAATTTCGTCGCATATCCTATACAAAGGTACATAAAACAATCAGAACAAGCAATGTTAACCACACCATCAAGGCAAAAACTCCCCACCGATCTATTCCGAACTTCTCTCTTTCTAAAACATCCGCTATTCCCGAGCAACTACTATCTACCACAGCAGATAACGAACGGCGGTACGTGAGACACCAAGAAGCGAAACGGAAGATGCCGAAGCGAAAGATGTGAGGAGGGGAAACAGAATCAGGAGGATTTTGGAATGAATGATTGGTGATGTTGAGCAGAAGATGGGGCTATTTAAGCCGAAGATCAGATGGAAACGAGTCGGTTGTATGGTGGGAACGGAGCGGCGCTCCCATACAATCAAATCGTTGCTCCTATGTGGTTCGAGCGTTTGTACGGAGGTATTGGGGAAAAGTCTATAGGGTATCCGAGAAAAGTCTATAGAGTTTTCCGAAAAAGTCTATAGGGTATCCGAGGAAAGTCTATAGACTTTTCTCCGGCCGCATAGGACAAACGATCCGATACCCCGCATCCACCGCTCAGTTTCATGGATGAATGGTGCATGCGGTGGGGGTGCGTCGTGGGGGAGGAATGCGGTAAATTGGGTAACTTTGGCGCAACGTTAAGGTAAAAGGAATAGACAAGATGGATATTATACTAATCGGACACGGCAGAATGGGTCAGGCGGTTGAGGAGGAAGCTCTACTCGGTGGGCATCGCATCGTAGCACGTTTTGACGCGGCGGAAGGCAAGCCGCTCAGCGAAACAACGCAACTTCCATCGGCGGACGTATGCATTGAATTTACCGTTGCAGGCGAGGCATATCGCAATTGCTTAACGGCTCTGAAGGCCGGTTATCCGGTGGTGAGCGGCACAACCGGCTGGAATGACGGCGTTCGTACGTTGCAGGCTCGTTGCGTCGAGGAAGGATGGAGCTTCTTTTACGCTCCCAACTACAGCATCGGGGTCAATCTGCTCTATTCGCTCAATAGGCATCTGACGCGTCTGCTTGCCGGAGTAGACGGCTATCTGCCTTCCATCGAGGAGCGGCACCATATATTTAAGAAAGACGCACCGAGCGGAACTGCCATTGCGCTTGCTAACGATATTATGGCGAACGATACCGCCTATACGAATTGGGCATTGGTACCCCCTCAAATCGAGGATAATCACATCATTCCCATTACTGCTGTTCGCGAAGGACAAACGCCCGGCTACCACGGAGTTACCTTTACTTCGCAGGTGGATCGTATCACTATCGAACACGAAGCATTTAGCCGTAAGGGCTTGGCACAGGGTGTTTTGCTTGCCGCCGCCTATGCCACCAAGCACAAGGGTGCATTAGATATGAAGCAGTTACTGGATATAAAAGAGTAAAATCGGCATTCCAATGGAGCAATCGACCAATAGCAAATTGGCGCGCGCTAAGCGCCGTCGCCTCGTTTGGGGCATAATTGTCACCGTTCTGTTCATATTGTTCGCCATATGGGCAGGCTGGGGCTGGTTTATCTTCCTACCGCTTATTGTGGATTATTACTTTCTGCACTTCATTAAGTGGCCGAAGCTTAGCCGAATCAAGAACAAAAGAGTGCGAAGCGTGGTGTCCCTTTTGGGCGATGTACTCTTCGCTGTGGTGGGCGTTACGCTACTGAGTACCTATTTCTTTCAGAATTTTGCCATTCCCTCCTCGTCGTTGGAGAAAACGTTGCTGGTGGGCGATTACCTGTTTGTAGATAAACTGAGTTACGGCCCTCGCGCTCCGATGACGCCTCTCGCCATTCCGCTCACCCATAATACTTTTCGCGGGCATAAAAGCTATTCGGATAAACCGCATTTCGGCTATCGTCGGCTGAAAGGCTTCGGTACACCGCAGCGAGGCGACTTAGTTGTGTTCAATTTCCCCGCAGGGGATACGGTGGCACTTAAGATGCCGAACCCCGATTACTATACCCTGAAGGCGGTTTATGGGGAGGAAACTTTGCGGAGCCGACCCGATCTGTACGGCAAAATTGTATATCGGCCGGTGGATCGACGCGATCATTATGTAAAGCGTTGTGTGGCCATTGCGGGCGATAAGTTCGAGATTCGACAGAACGACGTGTACATTAACGGCAAAAAGCAGGCGTTCCCCGATAAAGCGCAACTGAATTATTACGTACAAACAGGCTCGGAACACTTTACGGAAGCTGATTTTGACCGATTAGGCATATCCAAAGCGGATCGGCGTTTTAGTGCCATCACGTCAGCGGATAATGGTTTGCTCTACGAACAAGGGCTGAAATTGCTTCAAAATGAGGAACAGGGCATGTTGTATCTGTTACCGCTTACGAATGAACGGTACCAACAGGTATCGACGGATCGGCGTGTTGTTGCCATAAATGTAGAGCATAGCTCGGATGGGCTTACCTATCCGTTGGGAGCCAATACGGGCTGGACGCGCGATAACTGGGGTCCCGTTACCATTCCGGCAAAGGGGATGACCGTTCAATTGGATAGTGCTGCGCTCGCGCTCTATACACGGTGCATTGTGGCTTACGAGGGGCATTCGCTCGAAAAGGATGCTCAGGGCAACGTGCTTTTGGATGGCAAGCCGGCAAAGGAATATACCTTTGCCATGAACTACTACTTTATGATGGGCGATAACCGGCATAACTCGGCGGACAGCCGCTACTGGGGCTTTGTTCCGGAAGACCATATTGTGGGCAAACCCTCCTTCCTATGGCTCTCGCTCGATAAGGATAAGACGCTCTTTAACGGCAAAATACGCTTCAAACGTATGATGCACGTCATTCATGGGCAGAAACTCGATTGAACAGAAGCTACTTCTCCCTATCGGTTATGCACCGAGCGTTGAGTACTTTACGCTACTTGCGTGCGGCGATGCCGAGATAGATGCTGCCGAGCATTACGTAAAGCAAACGTGGCGCAATCGGTGCCGTTTACTCAGTCCGCAGGGCGTTATTGAGCTAACGGTACCGGTCAAGCAGGGAGCCGCAGAAGCGTGTCCCATCCGCCAAGTGGAGATCTCTCCGCACGACAGGTGGCAGTCTCGCCATTTGCAGGCCATAAAGAGCTGTTACAACCGTACTCCCTATTACGAATATTACATCGATACGCTGGCTCCCCTCTATGAAAAGGGCGCGTTTCGGTATTTGTTCGACTTCTGCATAGCGCTTATTGAGGCGGTGGCTCGCTTGATGCAGTTGCCCCTTCGGTACAGGCTTTGCGCTGAGTACAGAGCTTCAGCAGAACCTGACTACAGAGCGCTTTTCGATCCTTCATACCTCGTTATGCGAAAGGACTTTGCGCCCGTGCCTTACTACCAGTTGTTCAAGGGGCAGGAACGATTTGTCCCGAACCTTAGCATCCTCGATTTACTCTTTAATATGGGGCCGGAAGCGCGGCTCATACTGAAACAACAATACGATATGATGGACCTTTGCCCGAGCATCAAGTAACGTGCCTCACGAAAGGTATATAGGTATCGGATGATATGTATATACCTATTGCTCAAAAGGTATATACCTATCAATTGAAAGGTATATAGGTATTGCCGGGCAGGTCGTATAGAAGCAAATAACAAGAATAAATAACCCTATGGAACGAAACGAAATATTGGAATTGCTCAAGCGTACACGCTCCACGCGTCGGTTCGATGAATCGGTAAAGGTTCCGGAAGAAAGCCTTCGCCGCTGGATAGGAGCCCTCCGCTATACGCCCTCGGCTCGCAATACGCAACCCTTGAAGTACAAAATAGTTACCGACCCCGACGAATTAAATAGCGTTTATCCGCTGTTACGATGGGCAGGATACTTGAAAGATTGGAACGGCCCCGCGGAAGGCGAACGTCCAACAGCGCTGGTTATTCAGTTGGTAGATACCGATATCGCTACCTCGGCGCGATTTGACGAAGGCATTCAATTGGAGGCTTTTCTGATGCAGGCTTCCGCAGAGGATTGGAGCTGTTGCGTAATTCAAGCCTTTGAGGCTGCTAAATTGGTCACCGAACTATCCATTCCTGAGCGTTTTTCGCCGCTTTCCGTAATTGCCGTGGGCAAAGGAACGGAACAGTTTGTTGTGGAAGACCTGATCGCCGACGGTAGTGTGCGCTACTGGCGTACGCAAGATGATGTACATCACGTGCCAAAACGACTTGCCGAGGATCTGATTGTTCCATAGCTCCTTGTGCAACCCGGTTGCAATTAAGCCGTATATCTTTGCCTGCGTAAACAAAGAAAAAGCAGAAAAAGAGTATGAAACAATCCGGTATGACGCAAAAGCATTCTGAAAAATCCCACGCAGTGGGTTGCTGCTCGGCTCACGCAGGGCATGATCACGGTCACGAGCATACACATGGTGAGGAAGAGCAGGGCAAGAGTTTTCTCATCAAAATTGTACTTTCGGTAGTGCTGTTGCTCCTTAGCGTGGCATTCGATTATTGGTCCAAGGACAAAACATCTATACCTTATCGCGAAGCGATTATCCTGGGGCTTTCCATTTTGGCATATCTTCCCGTTGGATATCAGGTAATTCGTGAGGGGCTGGAGCTCGCCTTTGAGCATCGTGACCTATTCAACGAACTGATGCTGATGTCCGTGGCAACGATTGCTGCTTTCGCTATTGGCGAGTACCACGAATCGGTTTTGCTCATGCTACTATACAACATTGGCGAATGGCTCCAGGACAGGGCTTCGGCAAAGGCACATCGGAACATTAAACAGCTTATCGATATTCGCCCGAAAACGGTTACCCTCGTTACACCGCAAGGTACGGAAACGCGCTTGGCAAAGGATTGCTCTGTGGGCGATAGGTTGCGTCTGCTACCGGGAGATCGGCTCGCTTTGGATGCCTCTATAGCTTCGGAGGGCGGGACCTTTGATTATGCCTCTTTGACCGGTGAAAGCATTCCGGTTGATCTTACCACCGGAGATGAGGTTCCTGCGGGCGCTATCGTGCTCTCCAAGCCGGTTGATGTGCTTGTGCGTAAGCCTTTTGAGGATAGCACGCTATCGCGTATCGTTAATATGGTGGAACATAGCTCCGAACGCAAGCCCGATACGGAGCGGTTCATACGGCGTTTTGCCCGAATTTATACTCCAATAGTGGTAGGTATAGCCCTATTAGTCACATTCGTGCCTTACCTCTATGCTCTTTTCACTAATGGTGAATACGCGTTTCGGCAACATCTCTACAACGGATTGGTATTCTTGGTAGCGTCCTGCCCCTGTGCTTTAGTGATCAGCGTGCCGCTAAGCTTCTTTGGAGGCGTTGGGGCGGCTTCCCGCAAAGGATTGCTCTTTAAGGGCGCGCTCTTCTTAGATCGTTTGCGCCATATCCGTACATTCGTATTCGATAAAACCGGTACGCTGACGGAAGGCTCCTTCTCCGTTCGCGAAGCAATCCGGCACGCCGATGATTTGGATGTAGCGCAAATACTTGCCTACACGGCTGCGGCGGAGGGACAAAGTACCCATCCTATTGCCAAAGCTATTGTTCGTTATGCGGAGGAACAAGGCGTTGTTGCGGATTCGACCCTACAAACAGAGGAAATAACCGGACTTGGGATGCGCGCCGTAACGGGAAAAGGTGAAGAAGTGCTCGTGGGTAACAAAAAACTGTTAGAGAAATTCGGTGTATCGGTAGTTGAATGCGCTGAAAAAGCAGGAAGTAAAATACTGATTGCTCTATCCGGACGGCACGTAATGAGCCTTTTGTTAGCCGATAAGGTAAAAGAAACGTCACGCCCCACTATTGACGGCTTGCGGAAACGCGGATACCAAACGGTAATGCTTTCCGGTGATAATAAGGAAACGGTTGCTGCCGTTGGTAACGAATTGGGAATAGATCACGCGATTGGCAGCCTGCTCCCGGACGGTAAAATAGCTGAAATCGAGAAACTGCGCGATACGAATAGCGGAATTGCCTTTGTGGGAGACGGACTGAACGATGCTCCGGTTATGGCTCTGGCAGATATATCTTTCGCTATGGGGGGCATCGGCAGCGATACTACTATAGAAGTTGCCGATGTGGTGATACAGAGCGATGATCCCTATCGTACGGTTGTGGCGGTCGATATTGCCCGATATACCTACAAAATCGTAGTGGAAAACATCGTCTTCGCTCTTGCAGTTAAGCTCGTTGTGATGCTTTTCGCCGCATTGGGTGCCGCACAGCTCTGGTGGGCTATCCTTGCTGATGTGGGCGTAACTCTATTAGCCATTTTGAATAGTTTGCGTGCTTTGCACTACAAGCAATATGCCTGATACGGATAAATTAGAAGCCCTTTTTAAGAGCCGTGGCCTGCGATTGACGCCTATTCGCCGGCATATCTACGAAACGCTTGCTTCCTCCGACGAAGCGCTCACGATGGCGGATATCGAACTTTTGGCAGATGCGACGGACAAAAGTACTGTGTTGCGCGTTTTACGTGTATTGGAATCGGTTGGCGCCGTCCATCGCATTACCGATGCCAATGGGTTATTCAAGTATGCCGCTACCTCGTTTGAGCAAGGAACTCCCCTTATTAGGCATATACATTTCAGTTGCAGCAAGTGCGGCAAAACCTATTGTGTGGAGAGCGTACGCATCCCGCCATTGAATTTGCCCGAAGGCTTTAAGGCGCTGGACTATAACATCGTTGTGATCGGAATATGCCCTTCCTGCCGTTAGAGCAGATCTTCGATCGCTTTGGATAGTATGATGGGCATTCCGTAGGTAGTGATATCACCGCGCTTTACCGAGATAAATCCCTTGAATATAGGAACGTTTTTCGGCACGCGAGCCTTCACCACAATGATATCCAGCAGCCGGTGCGACAAACGATGCTTATATCGCCGTTGTTCACCCGTAAGTGCTTCGGCGATAGCCTCTCCCCACTGCTCGGCTACAATATTTGTTACCATTTCCGCGGCTATTGCGCTTTCCGCTTCGTAAAGGGGCATTTCGTACAATCCGCGCCATATATCCTTTCCTTCGCGCCGTCGGAGCCAAATCTCGCCATACTCGGTTTCCGCTAACAGATAGAGCATATAGCGCGGTTTTACAGATACTTTTCTGCTCTTGAGCGGTAGTTCCGTTTCGCGTCCTGTACCGGTTACGGCACAAAACTCCGCCAGCGGGCATTCTGCGCAGAGTGCCTCCCGTGGCAAACATATTAATGCACCGAGTTCCATCAGCGATTGATTGACTTCCGCTGAGCGTCCTAATTCGACCAAACTCTGTACAAATTGCTTTACAAATGCCTTTCCTTCCGGCAAATCGATAGCCAATCTTGAGCCAAACAGGCGCGATACCACTCGAAGCAGATTGCCGTCCACGGCGGCATGTGGCGCATCTGCCGCAAACGAAGATACAGCCGCTGCCGTATAATCCCCAACGCCGGGCAGCGTGAGTAGCGTTTTGTAATCCTTTGGGAATATACCGTCCCGCTCATTGGCTACAACTTGTGCCGCCCTATGCATATTGCGAGCGCGCGAATAGTACCCCAGTCCCTGCCAAAGGCTCAGAACTTCATCAAGATCGGCTGCTGCCAATGCAGTTACCGTAGGGAATTGCGCCACAAAACGATGGTAGTAATCGGTTCCCTGCACCACACGCGTTTGTTGCAAAATAACCTCCGAAACCCATATGAGATAGGGATCTCGCGTTTCGCGCCATGGAAGTGCGCGCTTATGCGTTCCGTACCAGTCAATAAGCGCAGCGTGAATATCGTGCAAAGTTTGCTCCGTGCAATTCACTTATATGGATAGAATGCTTACTATATCCAATAATTTGGAGGGAACAGGCTTATGATCCTTGATCGCTTTTACGAACGGAACGTAGACAATCTCATCGTGATCGTACCCGATCATCACGTTCCGCTGATCTTCCAGCAGTGCTTCGATGGCGGCAACACCCATACGGCTCGCCATAATTCGGTCTGTGGCGCACGGACTGCCACCGCGCTGGATGTGGCCTAATATGGTTACCCGCACGTCGTAATCGGGGAAGCGTTCCTTCACGTGTGCCGCAGCTGCCATCGCTCCGCCACCTTCCTCGTTGCTTTCCGTTACCAATACGATGCTACTGCTCTTGGTTTTCCGGAATCCGCTGCGGATGCTTTTCTCTAGATGTTCGGTTGTATGATGCATTTCGGGGATAATGGCTGCTTCGCATCCGCTTGCAATTGCCCCGTTGAGCGCAAGAAAGCCCGCCTCTCTACCCATCACTTCTACAAAGAATAGCCGATTGTGTGACGAAGCCGTATCCCTGATTTTGTCCACAGCCTCTACAATTGTGTTGAGCGCAGTAGTGTAGCCGATGGTGATGTCCGTGCCCTGCAGGTCGTTATCTATAGTTGCCGGCACGCCAACAATTGGGAAGTTGTGCTCCTGAGCCAACAAACGGGCTCCGGCAAGCGATCCGTCGCCGCCAATTACCGCAAGTGCATCAATGCCCTGAGCACGTAAATTCGCGTAGGCGGCTTTACGTCCCTCGGGCGTACGGAACTCGTCGCACCGAGCCGTTTTCAGTATAGTTCCGCCCCGCTGGATGATATTGCTCACATCTTCGGTGCGGAATTCCTTGAACAGCCCTTCGATAATTCCCTGATACCCCTTGTAAATAGCTTTCACCCGTATGCCGCGGTAAATAGCCGCACGGGTTACCGCACGAATGGCTGCATTCATTCCGGGCGCATCTCCGCCCGAAGTGAGTAGCCCCACACAACGTATTGCTCCGTTTGCACTCATATTTATCTCTTTACGATAGCCTTTTCTTCTTATCAATCCCGCCTCGCGAGCGGTGAGCCTCCTTATCCTTGCGTATCAGCGCCAATTCAAATAGTGCGGCTCCTTATCTTTCCTCGCGACACCATTCCCTATAGAGAATGCGCTCTTCCTAACGAAATGAGCGATGCCCACACTCCATTTCTTCAACAAAGATACGCCCTTCACGTAAACTATCGGATAACCGGAGCAACAAATTCGCTCTTTGCGCAACGCACATCCCTCTTCCCCTCACCGATTATCGCCTTTTTACCATCGAATCAATAGTGATAAATAACGGGTCAATCCGAATAAAGAGAGCCGTATATCCCTATGATTTGACGAGCAAAGCTCGTGGCACCGGAACGGATCTTGCCAGGATTTGAATACAGGATTAGTGATGTGAGAGCTGAGTGCGGAACAATACAGATCGAGGTATGTGGGTAGGCGTATCGGAGTATGCGAGGATACAGATCATTTATACGGAAGAAGCGGGGCAGAGGATGGCAGGGAACGGGGGCGTTTATTCGTAGCCCCTCGAATGCCGGATCAAAGGTGACGGATCGTTTTTACGAAGGGATCGGAGCGGAGGATGGGAGTCGGAGAAAAGTCTATAGACTTTCTGAAAATACTCTATAGACTTTTTCGGAAAACTCTATAGACTTTCTGGAAAAACTCTATAGACTTTTCTCGGATACCCTATAGACTTTTTCCAGACACCTACATAGAAAGACTCGCACGGCATGCCACAACTGCTCAGTTTCCATCACATAATCGACCTGATTACATGGTACAACTGTACTGTTTTCATTATACAAATGCTCTGATCTCTATGTGCAACTGCCACGCTCCCATTTGCTTCACATGAACTTGCAATCAGGCAGTATGGCACAATCAATCTGACTTTTCTTGTGATGTTCTTCGTCAGATCAGAAATTGTGCTTGCTTCACGTAACTCTGCGTCGTAGGTTCAGCTATGGAGAGGTGTGTGGTTAACACTGAGTCGATGCGGCGTATATCGGGATGGAGTTGTTGCATGTAGAAAAGAAGTGAGTTGAATATCAGAGGATACAATCAAATGCTTAACTTTGCACGTGGAAGGGTCGTGCCGCATATGTACACTTCAACCTTGGAAGGTAGCTTTGGGGCAAGGCGGAAAGAAAAGGTATTTAAGAAACAAAGAGATATACTTGTATGAAAGACTTCTGGAAAATGTTCCTGGCGGCTTTGCTCGCCATTATTGTAGGTAGCATCGTAACGGGATTGCTCAGCTTTCTGTTCTTTATCTTCACGATGGCTCAGATTGCCTCCTTCAGCTCATTGCAAGGCGAGTCGGAATATGTAGTGCCCAACCATAGTGTACTCAGGTTGGATTTTACGGAAGTAAAGGAGGTTACGTATCGCAATCCGTGGGATTCGTACCTCAATGATAGCGGCAACGGTCAGGCGGTAAGTCTCACTCAACTGCTGAATGCGATCGACAATGCGAAGAAAAACCCAAAGATAGACGGAATCTATCTGACAGCTTCGGCACCGGTTGCGGGAATGGCATCGCTATCGGAGATACGCCAACGACTACTGGACTTCCGCAAGAGTGGCAAGTTTGTGGTTGCGTATGCGGATAACTATGCTCAAGCCGGTTACTATTTGGCATCGGCAGCAGATGAACTATACCTCAATCCGCAGGGAGCCGTTGATTTACACGGAATAGCCTCCACAACGCTTTTCTACAAGCAAACTTTGGCTAAGCTGGGGGTGGAAATGAACGTGTTTAAGGTAGGCACCTACAAGGGTGCAGTGGAACCCTATACCAACACGCAACTATCGGATGCCAATCGGGAACAGATGAATTCGTTTACGCAAGCTCTTTGGTCAGAAATTCTGAAGGATATATCCGTTTCGCGTAATATTGAGGCCACCGCTCTGAATGCGATGGTGGACGAAGCGCCTCTCTTCTATACAGCAAAGGAATATATGCAGAACAAATTGGTCGATACCGTTCTCTATTCCAGAGAGATGAAGGGTGTGCTGAACAGCTATCTCGATCAAGACGAAGATGAAAGTATTTCCTTTGTATCTGTAGGCGAGATGAACCGAGCAAGAGCCATTTCCCGAAACAGAGGTATAGATGGCTTAGTCAAGGTGATTTATGCGGAAGGCAATATAATAGACGGAGACGATGGGGTTTCAGGCTACGGAAACATCAACAGAACGCTTGCCAGTGAACTGATTCGCGTGGCGGAGGACGATGATATCGATGCAGTGGTGATGCGTGTTAATTCACCGGGAGGAAGCGCCTTTGTGAGTGATGTAATTTGGGATGCAGTTGAATACGTAAAGAGCCTTAAGCCTATTGTAATTTCTATGGGTGACTATGCAGCAAGCGGTGGTTATTATATCTCCTGCGCAGCCAACTACATCTACGCAGAACCGGGCACGATAACCGGATCTATCGGTATCTTCGGCATGTTCCCCTCCTTTGCCGGAACAGCGGAAAAGATAGCACTTACCTATGATGGGGTAAAAACGAACCAATACGCAGATTTGGGCAATGCTCTTCGTCCACTAACGGATGGCGAAAAGGCTCTGTTCCAAAAGATGGTGGAACAAGGCTACGATACCTTCATTACGCGCGTAGCTAACGGACGTAACTTAAGCAAGGCAATGGTGGATAGCATAGGTCAGGGACGCGTATGGACCGGTGAGCAGGCGTTGGAACGTAAACTGGTTGATGCAATGGGAGGTTTGGATGATGCTATCGTTAAAGCGGCAGCATTAGCGAAGATGACGAACTACAAGGTGGTTTATAACGATCGGGCAGAGCTATCGTGGAAAAAGATGCTTCGGAGCTTCGGTATAAGTACTACGCGTGCTACGCTCAACGAATTCTTTACGAATGACGAGATTGAAGCTGTTCGTCGTGCACGCCTTCTCCGCTCAATGACCGGTGCGCAAGCTATTATTCCCTATATGGTTAACTTCTAGAGCTCTTTTGCGAAAATGCCGACTCGGAGACGCTTGTACCTTGCTCCCTTTGCCGCTCTGTATGGAGCGGTGGTTGGCATACGCAATTGGCTGTATAACAGTCAAACGCTAAAGAGCCGCTCCTATCCGATACCGATCATTTGTGTGGGGAATATCGCTGTGGGCGGAACGGGCAAAAGCCCGATGGTGGAGTACTTAGTGCGCTTGTTAAAGCAGAGCTATCGCGTGGCGGTTTTGAGCCGGGGATACAAAAGGCGTAGTCGAGGATTGGTTTGTGCCGGTAGGGGCAAGGATGCTTCTGAGGAGCAGATCGGGGACGAACTGAAACAGCTTTTGTTGCTACATCCAGATGTAATGGTTGTGGCAGACGGAAATCGCTGTCGTGCCGTTGAGTACCTTCTTTCCATGGAAAGCGACGAACGTCCACAAGTGATCCTTATGGATGATGGCATGCAGCATAGGCGAATAAAGCCTTCCTTTACTATTATGCTTACCGATTATGAACATCCCTTTACCGAGGATGCCTTATTGCCCTTGGGGCGGCTGAGGGAAATGCCAAAAGGTAGGTTGCGTGCCGATTGTCTGATTGTAACTAAATGCCCTGAGGAACTTTCTCCCATACAAAAGAGCTTGACAAAGCGCAATCTATCGCTTTTCCCGCATCAACGAGTGTTCTTTACCTCCATTCTCTATAAAGAACCGGAACCTCTCTTTGAGGATGTAGCGGAACGAACTGCAGAAAGCTCGTACCAACGCATCAGCGCTATAGCGGGAATTGCCTCTCCGGAGCCATTTTTTCGTCATTTAACAGAGCGGTATGAATGCCCTGTAACACAGCTTTCCTATCCGGATCACCACCGCTTTACGGAAAGCGATGTGCGCAGTTGGAACAATCTTGCCGATGAAAGTGCTACACTCTTCATTACAACAACTAAGGATGCCGCCCGACTTCGTTCGCTTCGGAGCGTAATGAGCGCAAAGCTTGTAGCGACATTCTTCGTTCTACCCATTGAAATGCGCTTTCTCTTTGGTGAAGAACCGCACTTCCAAAGCTTAATTTGTCAACAACTTCCTCGTAAAAGCAACACTTTATAATGCCAACACCTATATCCAAGTTCGGTGAATTCAAACTAATTAATCGTTTGACCGAAGAATACCGCCCCACTCGCAAAAGCACGCTGAAGGGCGTGGGAGACGATGCTGCCGTTTTAACGGAAGAAAGCGACAGAGTGCGCCTGGTTACTAGCGATATGCTGCTGGAAGGAGTGCACTTTGACCTTGTGTATACGCCGCTGAAGCATTTAGGCTATAAGGCAGTTGTAGTTAACTTATCCGATATTTTTGCCATGAATGGACGGCCGGAAGCGATAACTGTGTCACTTGGTTTGTCATCTAAGTTCTCAGTGGAGCAAATGGAAGAGCTCTATAGCGGTATGTATGCAGCGTTGTCCCATTATGGTGTTGACCTTGTGGGCGGCGATACCTGCGCTTCCCAAAACGGATTAGTAATATCAATCACGTGCCTCGGTTCGGCAAAACGTAGCGAAGTGGTATATCGATACGGAGCAAGACCCAACGATCTGCTCTGTTGCTCCGGGAACCTTGGCGCGGCTTATATGGGCTTGATGTTGCTCGAACGCGAAAAACGCGTCTTTTTGGCTGACCCAACGCCCTTCTTCGCTCCAAAGTTTGAAGAACGGGAATATATTATTGAGCGTCAATTGCGTCCCGAAGCGCGTGGCGATATCATCGAAGCATTGAGCAATGCAGGCGTGCAGCCCACTTCTATGATAGATATAAGCGACGGGCTTTCAAGCGAAACGCACCATTTATGCACGGAAGGCGGCGTGGGTGCCGTTATCTATGCCGAACGCATCCCGATGGATACCGAAACTTTTGCGATGGCAGAAGAGCTATCTGTTGATCCTTTTGCTGCAGCCTTGGATGGCGGTGAGGATTACGAACTACTTTTCACTGTGCCTCTTGAGTGCTACAGCGTGATTGAGGCAATGAAAGGCGTTTCTATAATAGGGCACATCACTGAAAAGGAAAGCGGCGTGAAGCTGGTGCTACCCGATGGAAGCGTACAAAATCTCGAACAAGGTGGCTGGGATGCCCGCAAAGCACTCAACCGCGAATAGCACATTGCCTATGAATCAGTCTCAGAAAACGCACATAGCTTTAACCCGAGCACTACAGAATATGGGAGAATACACGCTTTTGATGCGACGTGTATTCAGACGGCCTGCCCGGTGGAATATGTTCTTCAAGAATCTTGTGGATGAAATTGGCAAGATCGGGCTCAATTCCATTTGGATTGTGGTCATTATCTCCTTTTTCATTGGTACCGTGATTACCATCCAGCTCTCCATTAATATGAGCAGTCCGCTGATCCCACGCTTTACTATTGGTTACGCCACGCGTGAAATTGTAATTCTCGAGTTCTCTTCCTCCATAATGTGCCTTATTCTTTCCGGCAAAATAGGTTCCGGGATTGCCAGTGAGCTGGGAACGATGCGTGTTACGGAACAAATTGATGCTTTGGAAGTGATGGGGATCAATTCCGCAAATTTCCTTATTCTTCCAAAGATTGTAGGATTGCTTCTTTTCATTCCTGTGCTCAGTGTAATCAGTATGGCTACTGCTATCGGTGGCGGATTCCTGGCAACTTTTGTAACACCTAACATAACGATCAACGATTTTGAGTATGGAATGCAGCTTTTCTTCCAGCCGTACAACGTCTTTTACTCAATGATCAAATCCGCTGTTTATGCGTTTATCATCACAAGTGGAGCCAGTTACTTCGGATACACTGTTAAAGGCGGTGCATTGGCCGTAGGGCGCGCCAGCACCAATGCGGTAGTTACCGGTAGCGTGCTCATTCTCCTTGCCGACTTGCTGCTTACGAACCTTATGCTTATCTAATCGATGCTATGATTGAAGTTAGGAATTTGGTCAAATCATTTGAGGAAAAGGAGGTGCTCAAGGGCATCAATGCTACCTTTCATTCCGGAGCCACCAATCTGATTATTGGCAGCAGCGGAGCCGGTAAAACGGTACTGCTAAAGTGTTTGTTCGGACTTATTGAACCCACCTCAGGTGATATTATCTACGATGGGGAGTCGATCTCAGCCATGAACGCGTCAAAAATGAAAAAACTGCGCCTTAATATGGGTGTAATGTTCCAGGGATCTGCTCTCTTCGATAATCTAACCATACTCGGAAATACTATGTTCCCGCTGGATATGTTCTCCAAAGACCGGCGCGAAATCCGCAAGCAACGTGCAATGCAGCTCCTTGAGCGTGTAGGGCTTGCCGAAGCTGCTCATAAATATCCTTCCGAAATTAGTGGCGGTATGATGAAGCGAGCCGCTTTGGCGCGCGCACTTGTCAATAAACCGCACTATCTTTTTTGCGACGAACCCAATAGCGGATTGGACCCCAAAACGAGTGAAACCATCGATCGCCTTATTCATGAGCTGACCACCGAGAATAACATCACTACCGTTATTAACACGCACGATATGAATTCCGTGCGTACAATTGGGGATCACATTATTTTCCTTCACCAAGGTTTGAAGAATTGGGAGGGCACCCATACGGACTTAGATGTCAACCCCACACCTGAGCTGCGCAAATTCATCGATTTACCCTCATCCGCCACTACGCGCATTTAGTCCTGCTTTACGTATTGACCCATCCGCCACTACGCGTATTTAGTCCTACTTTACGTATTGACCCACAACGGGGGAATCTATTCTTCAGAGGACCCGATATATTCTATTTGAAATAAAGATTGGTCCCGAATGGCGTGCTATTGCTTTGCTTTCGGAGAGCAAGTAAGCACATTTTCTTCGTCATTACGGGATAAAAGCCGTCAACCTATACATCTACAATAAATGTATTCCTATCCTACTCGCTCTTCCTATGGACAAAACAGCGCGGCAGATGGGAAATGAACGAATCGTTTATACGAAGGAAAAGGAGTGGAGGATTGGAGGGAACGGATCGTTTGTCCTATGCCATCTGAGAAAAGTCTATAGATTTTCTGAAAATACTCTATAGACTTTTCCCCGATACAACCGTAGAAATTCTCTGGCAGCATAGGAGCAACGATTTGTTCGTATGGGAGAACGCTCCGTTTCCTCGGTAGAAAAGAGTGCGAACGTGCGCAGACGTGGGGCAATACAAGTGTGGTTGGTGGAGGAAGATGCGCAGATGTGGGGGAAGCGAGTGGTAGGGTGTGGGGCAATTTCTTGGTAGAAGCAAATCAATTTGCTCGTTGTTGCTACCTTTGTGGCAGAGACCTGAGCAGATGATCGCAGTTGGTAGCGATAGGCGAGAGGGGCTTCCCTCTCCCCTATATCGAAGGTTCGAGCCCTTCCTGCTTAGGTCTTTTCTTTGTCGGTCGTAATACCATTCGCCTCAGATTCTGATCAACGCGCCATCGTGCTACCATTACTCTTCTCAACACACACCAATAAATAGTCTTTGAGAAGCAAACCCGTAAAGCAAGACTTTCAATAATCTATACGTTCCAATAGGCAATATGGATGAGAAATGGTATTCGCCTTGTTCCGGATTTTACTGCAATCGCCTCTAATTGCAATCTGCTTTCATTGGAGGTATGTAGATTCGTTCCTTTCTTTGTCCGAGTTCTTTGTCATAGTGTTCATTTTGTATTCTCGTATCATCATACAACTTGGCGAAGCCGTATATCGGGACAAAGAAAGATGATGCAACCTTGACACTATAATGCTCCCAAGGATGGATCTTAACATGGGAAAAGAAAGGCAGCCGACAGGAGCGCGCTCCTATCGGCTGTCCTCAGCTGTTGCGATTCTGTTCTCTATGGTATCCGCAGTGGTTAGGCTACACAAGCGAAAGCCGTTCTGCCCTTATTGATCCGCATGGAGAAGCGATTCTACGACCAATTGCTCTATACAATTCCGCTAAAGCCCATAAAGGACATAGCCAGTATGCTGGCAGAAACCATCGCTATGGGCACATTCTTCATTGCCTTGGGCAAATTAGCCTTGGTCAGTTGCTCGCGAATGCCGGCAAATACAACCAATGCCAAGAGGAAACCAAGACCGATCGAAATGGCATAAACCAAGCTCTGCAGGAAAGTGAACTCCTTCTGAATAACCAATATGGCAACCCCCAGCACACAGCAGTTGGTCGTGATAAGCGGCAGGAATACACCCAGTGCCTGATAGAGAGGTGGCGAAACCTTTTTCAGCACCATCTCGAGCATCTGCACTAATGCAGCAATCACCAGAATGAAAGCGATCGTTTGGAGGTAACCGAGCCCTAAGGGATTCAGTACGAACATCTGAATCAGATAGGTAACCATCGTGGAGATTGCCAAGACAAAAGTCACGGCAGCACCCATCCCGGTTGCGGTATCAACCTTTTTGGATACCCCGAAGAACGGGCATATCCCTAAAAACTGCGACAGTACTACGTTATTGACAAATACTGCCGATATAAAAAGAAGTAGATATTGCATAGCTTTTACTGGCGTTTAGTGATGATATTGAACAAGGCGATAAGCGTTCCCAGCACGAGGAAAGCTCCGGGCGCCAAAATGAATACCAACGAGCCGTACATTTCGGGGAAGATGACTGAGCCAAAGATCTTTCCGCTACCCAACAACTCACGAACCGATGCGAGGAGCGTCAGCGCCATCGTAAAGCCGAGACCGATACCTATACCATCGAACATAGCGATGAGGGGGTTCGACTTTGATGCAACCGCTTCAGCACGGCCCAATACGATACAGTTCACCACAATCAAGGGAATGAATATACCTAAGCTGCTATCAAGCGATGGTAGGAAAGCCTTAATCAGCAATTGAAGTATCGTTACCACGCTGGCGATCACCACAATGAAAGCGGGAATACGCACAGCATCGGGAATGAGATTCTTCAGACAAGAGATAAGCGTATTGGAGAGAATGAGCACAAAGGTAGTTGCCAAACCCATACTCAAACCGTTCAATGCCGAGGTCGTAGTGGCCAAAGTAGGACACATCCCCAAAAGCAATACAAACGTAGGATTCTCCTTTATGACACCATTGGAAAGTGCCGAGAGATATTTATTCATGGTATTACTCTGCTCTATTCGGTTATCAGTGTTGTACTATCCGGAGCGACTTGCTGCTCAGTGGATTCAGATGCCTGCTCGGTAGCATCCGTGCCGGCATCCACATTACTACCGCTAATTACTTGGAAAGCTCTGTAGGCACGCTCAACGGCATCAATGAAAGCACGGCTGGTTATGGTGGAAGCCGTTATGGCATCTACTTTACCGCCATCCTTAGTTACCTTGAGCGGAGATTCTTCCTGCATCTTGACTCCATGCATATTACGGATCAATCCGGGCTTGCCTTCGGAATGGAACCAATCGTCCATCTTTGCGCCCAAACCGGGTGTTTCGGAATGGCTTAGTACGGCAAAATTTTCGATAGTGCCATCGGGCAGGAATCCTACCATTAGCGAGAACTCACCACCGAATCCCTTTTTAGTATACGTTTCTACTGCATAGCCTACCGGTTCGCCACCCTTGGTAGCAGGATAGACTTTGAGTGCGCGATCCTCATCGGGGATTTGAATTTCCTTAACGTCACCGATCGGATCATTGTCAAATGCCGGAAGCACTGCACTAACGGCAGCTGTTTTGTTCTTCAGCTCGGTATCCTTAATAGGCTTTTCCGTAATCCGATTCATTGCTCCCAGAATGCCACCCATAACCAAGCATATGAGCACCAAAGAGAGGAACATATTTGGGAAAGTAGAGGATAGTTTCTTCATTTTGCGGCCTCCTTCTTATTTACCTTTACCTTATCGCCAAAAAGCTTCGGCTTCATATAGACATTGATCAGCGGAGTGAAGGCGTTCATAATCAGAATGGCAAAAGACATACCTTCAGGATAAGCACCCCAAGTACGGATAACCATAGTGAGAACGCCAATTAGTATGCCATAAACGATCTGACCGCCCTTACTCATAGGAGAGGATACATAATCGGTAGCCATAAAGATGGCTCCCAGCATCACCCCACCGGAGCAAAGATGTACTAAAGGCGATACGTACATTTCAGGATTAGCACACCAAAGTATACCGCTAAACACGCCTACGGTAGCAAGAATCGCCACCGGAATGTGCCACGTAATGGTACGCGTTGCCAATAGATAAACAAGCCCTATCAGTAGTGCCACTGCCGATATTTCCCCCATTGAACCGGGGTTCAGCCCCAAGAAGAGACTGAAGGCATCAGGCAACTGATCGAGCGATACTCCGGGCGCACCTTTAATCACGCCTTTCATTATAGAAAGCGGCGTTGCCTTAGTAGTAGCATCGGTTGCAGCCATAGCGTTGGCGAGATGCTGCGCAACGGGCCAAGTAGTCATCTGTGCCGGGAAAGATATCAACAAGAAAACACGACCAACGAGAGCCGGGTTAAATATATTGTTACCTAAACCGCCAAAAGCCATTTTACCTACACCGATAGCGATAAAGGCACCGATAAGGATAATCCACCACGGCAAAGTGCTGGGGAGGTTAAAAGCGAGCAAAACACCGGTCAGTATAGCGGAACCATCGCCAAGATAACACTTGCGGCGAAGCATCACCGTAGTGATAAACCACTCGGTAAGGCAACACATTGCTACACTCAGCGCGGTAACTATAATAGACTGCCATCCAAACTGATAGATTGAGAAGGCAAAAGCCGGAATCAATGCAATCAACACATTGTACATATTGCGACTAATAGAGTCGCCACCATGTATATGTGGTGAGGGAGATACAATTACTCTTGTTTGTTCCATAGTCGCGATTATTGTTTACGTGAACGCATAATACCCATTACCGTTTGCTTACCAATTCGGATGTAATCGAGCAATGGTCTGTTAGCGGGACAGGTAAAGCTACAGCTACCGCATTCGATACAATCAAACACGTGCATCTTTTCGCAGCTATCCCAATCCTTCGTTTTACTATCTCTCATTAGGAAAGCGGGATTAAGTCCCATAGGACAAGCGCCCACACATTTAGCACAACGGATGCAGTCGCGCGATTCCTTGCGCCTACTTTCCTTTTGCGATAAGAGCAAAAGTCCGCTTGAGCCCTTGGTTACCGGTACAGAAGTATCCACAAGTGCGCGTCCCATCATCGGGCCGCCGCCGATAATTTTACCGGTATCTTCGGGCAAACCGCCAGCCGCATCTATCAGTTGCTGCATCGGCATCCCGATACGTGCCAGGAAGTTGCTCGGATTGGCTAGCTTACGTCCCGTAACCGTGATCACGCGCTCAATTAGAGGTTTATTCTTTTGAACAGCCTGATATATGGCAAAGGTTGTACCCACATTCTGAACAACAGCACCGGTAGAGATAGGCAATGCACCACTTGCCACCTGCTTACGGATCACAGCATCAATAAGTTGCTTTTCCCCGCCTTGTGGATAGCGCTTCTTTAAGGGAACAACTTCTATACCTTTATACTCTTTTACCACTTCGCACATCGTGCGGATTGCTTCGGGTTTATTGTTCTCTATACCAATAATGCACCGCTCTACGTTGAGCGCTTTCATCAAAATGGTACAGCCAATGACAATTTCTTCCGGATGCTCGCGCATCAATGCATCGTCGCTGGTAAGATAAGGCTCACACTCAACGGCATTAATGATTAGGCATTCCGCTTTTTGCCCCGGTGGAACAGAGAGCTTTACATGAGTGGGGAATGTTGCTCCGCCCATGCCCACTACGCCCATTTCGGCAACCTTATCAATGATTTCCTTTGGACTTAGTGCGCATTTTCTTACGATATCGTTCGAGCGGTCGATGCTTTCTTCCCATTCATCACCTTCCACACTGATAAAAACAGCAGGCTTCTTGTATCCGGAAGCATCATACACGTTATCTATTTTCAGCACTTTCCCCGAAACAGAGGAGTGTATGTTGGCAGAAACGAAACCTCCGGACTTAGCGATCAGTGTACCCACCTTTACTTGGTCGCCCTTTGCCACGCAAGCCACGGCAGGGGCACCGATATGCTGCCCTAAAGGAATTACCACCTGTTGAGGGAGGGGCAACTCCTGGATAGGTCTGCCGGCGGACAACTTGCTTTCAGGAGGATGAATACCTCCGATGCGAAACGTTTTCGGCATATGATTATTATGGTTATTTTTTTCTTTACTCTTATTTCTCCGTGGGGAGCGTCTTGCTTTCGGCTTCCGATGCGGCGGGCGTTGCTGTTGCTTCCGCCGGCTGAGCTTTTGCTTCTACCTCTACTTTCGGTTTACGCGGAGGGAAGTTTACTTCGTGAATGGCTCCGGTAGGACAAACTACCACACACTTGCGACACAAGCGGCATTTATTGAAGTCGATATAAGCGAGATTATTTTCAACGGTAATAGCGTCAAAGGCACATTCCTTAGCACACTTTCCGCAACCGATACAGGCATTTTTGCATGCTTTCATGGCCACACCGCCCTTATCCTTGTTCACGCAGGAAACAAAAACGCGGCGTCCCTTGGGACCTTTCTTGCGGAGCTGGATAATCAGCTTGGGACACGCCTTTACGCAAGCATTACACGATGTACACTTTTCTTCGTCTATTTCGGGCAATCCGGTTTCCGGATTCATATGTAATGCATCAAAAGCGCACACGGCGGCACAATCGCCAAAGCCCAAGCATCCGAAGGCGCATCCCGTCTGCCCAGAGTAAAGCGTATGAGCAATGCGGCAACTCTTAGCGCCCACATACTCATTTACTTTAGGACGAACAACGCAATTTCCGTTGCAGCGTACCACGGCAACCATCGGGTCACCCGCTTCTACCGCCATTCCCAGTATTGAAGCCACTTTTTCCATTACGGGCGCGCCTCCTACCGGACATAATAGACCTTCCAACGAGTTGGCTGAAGCGCAAGCATTGGCAAACCCGGAGCATCCGGGATATCCGCATCCACCGCAATTGGCTTGCGGCAGAACAGCTTCCACTGCGGTTACCTTAGGATCAACGTACACTTCGAACTTCTTCGACACTATGTACAAAAGAACTGCACTCAGTGACGCAATAATTCCTAAAATCAATACGGTGTAAAGTATTATCATACGTCTTTATTTAATTAGCTTCCTTGCGTACTCTCATGCAGTTATCCCTGCGTTGACAGACGTTTGGGGTGTGATTTTCTCTATGGTAAATCGGAGTTTCCTTTCAAAGTAGCTCCGGAAGGGTATGAGCAAAAGGTAATACAGAGCCAGCACGCCGAGCGAAAAGAATATCGCGTTAGGCTCACTCCAAGCGAACAGCTTGAGAGCGACAACCGCCGCTACGAGCAACAGAATAAGCGGAAGCACAAAAGCCACCAGAACAGCTTTAGCGCCCATTGCATACGTACCGACGAGCCAAACCTCATTGCCCGGCTCAAGATGGGCTCCGGTGTAAGGCACCACAACGGTGCGTTGCTTTTTGTCCAATACGGAGCAGGAGCCTGCCGCATGGCAACCCATACAAGCACTTGCCTGCATTACAGCCACGGTTACATAGCCCCCCTCAACAGCCAGCACACGGGCGCGCTGAGCCATACAGTCCTTATCTTTGTGCTGCACGTATTAAACTCTTCCTTTTTCTTCCTCGGACACAGTGTCCATATCCTCGGCAAAAGTAGGTATTTATATTGAGTTGACAAAGTGTTTGTTCCCTATCGTTAGGTATTTTCCTCATTTTGCTTTCAGCAGAACAGCTTTTCTGCTTCGCTCTCCCTGCCGCCCCCACACACACATCCCTGAACGACAAAAAAACATATATACCTTTCGCACGATACCTATATACCTTTCATCTGAAACATCTATACCTATTGAGCGATAGGTATAGATGTTTGGCGGGGGAAACACGAGGGGCTGCCACACGATGCAGCAACCCCTCACTTCATTATAACAAAATCTTACTTACTTGCGCTTGGGAATGTTCTTCAGTACTTCTACCAAGTGGCGCCAAAAGAGCTCAACGGTTTCGATTTCGCAACACTCACGCGGCGAATGCACATAGCGAAGTGTGGGCCCGAAGGAAACCATATCCAAATTGGGGTACTTGGTGAGGAACAGACCGCATTCCAGACCGGCGTGGATAGCCAATACCTCGGGATCTTTGCCAAAGAGCTTGCGATAAGCTTGGTTCACCACCTTCAATATTTCGGAATCGGGGTTCGGCTCCCAACCGGGATAACCGTCACGCACTTCAACCTTGGCTCCGCCCAGTTCGAATACGGCTTTTACTATGTTGCCGATATCTTCCTTCAACGTTTCGGAAGAGCTGCGCTGGCTGGTTTCTACCTCTATTTCGCCCGCTTTCTTCATTTTGATGGAAGCGAGGTTGGTAGAGCTTTCCACCAAATCTTCCATGTCGTGGCTCATACCCAGTACGCCGTGAGGCATTGCGTAGAGCATACGCACAAAGCGCTTCGTGCAATCGTCGGCAATTACCTTGTCGCTTTTGTTCTCACTTTCCAGAGTGACCTTTACATCGGGATCTACTTTGCGGAGTTCGTGCTGCATATTGCTCTGCATCACATTAACGATGGCCGCCAAAGCCTCCTTTTTATCGGCAGGAACAGCGATTATGGCATACGCTTCGCGTGGAATGGCATTGTGCAGATTACCCCCATCAATCGCCACGAGGTTCATCGGCATCTGTTCCATTACAGTATACAAAATGCGTGTCAGCAGCTTGTTGGCATTGCCCAATCCGATATGTATTTCGCCACCGGAGTGACCGCCCTTGAGGCCATTTACCGTGATCTTGGCGAAAAAGGCGTTGGCGTCTGCCTTTTTGGTATCGTAGCGCACAATCCCCGTAGTGCCCATTCCGCCGGCACATCCGATAAACATTTGGCCTTCGTCCTCACTATCGAGGTTCAAAAGGATATCACCTTTGATAAATCCCGGCTGAATGCCGAAAGCACCGGTCATACCGGTTTCTTCGTCCACGGTAAAGAGACATTCGATAGGACCGTGTTCCACGCTTTCATCATCCAAAACGGCCAACGCGGAAGCCACTCCGATGCCATCGTCCGCACCTAATGTTGTGCCGTCCGCTTTAACCCATCCGTCCGCCACAATCGTTTTGATCGGGTCTTTCTCAAAGTCGTGATCCACACCGCTATTCTTTTCGCAAACCATGTCCATATGGCTTTGCAGCACAACCGTCTTAAGGTTTTCGTATCCCTTAGTGGCAGCCTTGCGAATTACGATGTTACCCACTGCGTCTTCGTCATAGTCCAAATGACGATCTTCCGCAAACTTACGGAGATATGCGCGGATCTTTTCTTCCTTTTTGCTGGGGCGGGGTACTTGCGTTATTTCGTCAAAGATACGCCATACGCCTGCCGGTTTCAGTTCTGTGATCTTCATTCTTTTCTTGATTCTATTATTGATATTTCTACTTATGTACTAACTTTGCAACAGTGCAAATGTAGCGAAAAGAAGAATGATTATTGTTATTTCTCTGATGGTGGTTGCCATTGCCGTGGTTTTGCTATCCATCGGAATCATCCTAAAGAAGGACGGCAAGTTCCCCAATACACATATTGAGGATAGCGAAGCTATGCGCCAGCGCGGCATCCGCTGTGCCAACAAAGAGCTTAACGAAGCAGCTTTTCGCCCAAACCTAACCGACTTAATTGAAAAGAACAAGTAACACGGAACAAATCGAATTAAACCTATAATGAAAAAGTTTATCCCCATTATCGCGCTGGCAGCCCTCCTCTTTGCAGGCTGCACCCCATCCAACAAGCAAAACGGCTCGGCAACTGCCTCCACTTCCGATAGTGCCGCGCTTGCCGGCAACGCACAAAACGCCGAAGCGCGTCCCCTCAAAATCGCCTTCGTTGAGATGGATTCCGTACTAAACAACTACGAGCAGTACAAAGAGATGAATGCGCAATTGGAAAAACGTTCCATTGCCGGGCGCAACCAACTACAGAGCAAAGTGAACGCCATCCAAAAGGCTTCGCAAGAATTCCAACAAAAACTGCAAAGCGGTGGCTTTGTAAACCAAACCGCAGCCGAGATGGAGCAGAACCGCATCGTTAAAATGCAACAGGATGCACAGCTTTTGGATCAAAACCTTTCCGAGCAGTACATCAAAGAGCAGGAATCGCTTAACGAAAAGCTCTATAACACCATCCAGCAGGAAGTGGAAAAAATGAACAAGGAGTGGGGATACGATCTCATTCTCTGTAATGTAAAAATGAGCGGCTTACTATACGGCAAGCCCGAAATGGATATCACTAAGGAAGTAACCAAGCGCCTCAACGACGCGTACGCCGCCTCCCAAAAGAACACTGCAAAGAAGTAATCCTCCATATGCAGCCACTTTTCTATATACATAGGAACGGAATTACCTCCGGACCTTATACGGCAAAGGGCGTCCAAACCATAGGTATTGAGCCGGGTTGCCTTTTTTCCACCAACATTAACAAGAATGCTCTGAAGCCTTATACGGACGGAATTATTGAATTCAACGACCCCGACGAGGCAAACCGTCAATATTATCTGGCAAAAGAGGGCAGGGTGTTTGCCACTCATCCCTACGAAGCCTTGGAAAGGGAGCTGAAGCAAAAAAGCGACTTGGCGCTTTATGACGGAATTGCACCGAAAAGCCTCCTGCAAAAAGCTGAGTTTGTGTGGACGCAAGGCATGGACAAGTGGGAACCGGTGCGCTTTTTCCCCGAACTAAATGCTCTTTTGCAAAACAACGTTACCGACGGGTTGCCGCCCATTCCGCATAAACCGCCCGTGGCCCTACCTCCGTTACCCGGAGCGGCACCCGGTGCGAATGCCCGCCGTACCTATTCGGATGGGAGCAAATCAGCCGTAACTTTCAAACTTATGTGGGAGTACGCGCTCAATTGCGTGGCTAAAAAGTATGCTTGCTTTACCGGTCGCGCCGGCAGAGTGGAGTACTGGTCCTTCGTACTCTTCAGCTTTTTGCTCGGAATTGCTTTGAGCCTCGCTACCGGTGGGCAGCCATTTGCGATCACTCCCTATGATATTTCCGATTTCATCCCCTACTTCAGTCGTGTAAATGTAGCATCGTCACTAGTATCTTTAGCGTTGTTACTGCCCTCGCTGGCGGTTGCCGTGCGTCGTCTCCACGATACAAACCGCTCCGGCTGGTGGCTTCTCATCGGCTTAGTTCCGGTAGCAGGCGTTATTGTATTGCTTGTGTTCCTTATTCAGAAGGGCACTCTCGGCCACAATCGCTACGGAGCCGCTCCGGAGCATTCGTAACCCCGCTACCCTACCCTCCATTATTCACCCGAACGGAACTATCCCTTCGGGTGATTTTTTATCCGCGAACCGCTCCACCCTCCCGAGCTACTCCGAACCATCCTCCCTGCCACTCCCCTATCCCTACCGAGCTACTCCGCAACATTTACGAATTTGCTGCTCATTTCCTACCGAGCCGTTCCGCCACACTTACGCATCTACTGCTTGCTCCTACCGAGCGGCTTCGCCACACATTCCCCTCCCCTGCTTGCCCCTACCGAGCGATTTTGCCACACGAACCAACTTTCCGCCCTGCAACTCCCCCACCCCTGCCGAGCCACACCGCCCACAATCTCCGCAAACAACGATAAAGTGCAGCACCTTATACTTACCCATCGGCGCTGTTGCTCGGTATCTTCCACTTCTTCCTTCGAAGGTCCTCAATCTTTTATGCCTACTTATTCAATCTTTTCTACGTACCTCCCGGATCATTTGTCTATACCTTCTGTACAAATTCTTTAAAGGATTTATATAACCCGTTTAAAGGATTTGTACGAATACTTTAAATGATTTGTATAAATCCTTTTAATGATTTGTCGAACAGGTACGTAGAAAAGATTGAGAAAGTACGTAGAAAAGAGGAAGGGGGTGCGGAGAGGCGGGGCGGCTCGTGCGTGGGAATGCGGATGAAGGTGCGCAGACGTGGGGCGGCTCGTGCGTGGTAATGCAGAGGAAGGTGCACAGGCTCGGCACGGCTCATGCGTGGGAATGCGGCGAAGGTGCGCAGACGTGGCGCGGCTCGTGCGTGGGAATGCGGGCGAAGGTGCGCAGACGGGGCAAAGCCGGGTCGTGGGGTTGGGCGCGAAAGTGGGTTTGGGTGCGCGCGGTATGCTCATCGGAATCCATCGGAACTTATCGGAACCAATCGGAATTTATCGGAGGGACGCGGCTCACTTCTGATAAGTTCTGATAGACTCTGATAAGTTCTGATAAAATCTGATTTGTTCTGATAGACTCTGATAAGTTCTGATAAACTCCAAAAGGGAAAAGTTTCACAAGCGGCATATTGTCGTGAAAGCGCAAAAAGATAGGCGAAAAATGGTATCTTTGCACCGTTATGACAGCGGATATAAAGCAGATAAAACAGCAATTCGGCATTATTGGGAACGATTTACGTCTCAACGAAGCGATTCGCGTTGCCTATCAGGTGGCTCCCACGGATATGAGCGTGTTGGTAATGGGCGAAAGCGGCGTGGGGAAGGAGTTCTTTCCCAAAATCATTCACGCCTATTCGCGGCGCAAGCACGGACGGTACATCGCAGTTAACTGTGGCGCCATTCCGGAAGGAACCATCGATTCGGAGCTGTTCGGGCATAAGAAGGGCGCATTCACCGGAGCGATTGCGGATCGCAAGGGTTATTTTGAAGAAGCCAACGGAGGAACCATCTTTTTGGATGAGATCGGCGAGTTGCCGCTTGCCACTCAGGCGCGTCTGTTACGCGTATTGGAGAGCGGCGAGTTTATACCGGTGGGCGCCAGTATGCCCTCCAAAACAGATGTACGCATCGTTGCTGCCACTAATGTTAAGCTACGGGAGGCGGTGGCTAAAGGACGCTTTCGCGAAGATCTGTACTATCGCCTGAATACGGTTCCCGTAAAAGTGCCTTCGCTCAGGGAACGCGCTGAGGATATTCCGCTGCTCTTCCGCCGTTTTGCCGGTGATAACGCCACCAAATACGGCATTCCTCCCATCGAACCGACCGAAGATGCGCTCGATATGCTGAAACGTTATCCGTGGCCGGGCAATATCCGCGAGCTACGAAATTTAGTGGATCGGGTGAGCCTATTGGAAGCCGATCGGCGCATTGACGGCGAAACGCTCGGGAAATATCTTTCGCTGGAACCTACTGTAGGGGACCTGCATCCCGTCCCCTATCGGCGTGCCGATTTAACCGAGGGGCAGAGCTTTGCCAACGAGCGCGAAATCCTCTACACGGTACTATTCGATATGCAGCGCAAATTGGGGGAACTGACCAAGCAGGTTAACGATATGAAGGGGCTCGGCGGGGAAAGCGGTGTGAGCCGTCCCGTGGATACGCTCGCATCGTTGACGGACAGCATCACCGATCTACAAGACATTACCGCCGTGGCTCCGCGCTATGAAACGGCACATCTGCACCCAGAGGATGCCGAGATGGCAGAAGTCAACGAGGAGTTCATTTTGGATCACTTTAAGGGAATGACCTTGGAAGATATTGAGCGCAAACTGATTATGCGTACTTTGGAGCGGAACGGAGGCGTAAAAGCACGAACTGCCGAGGAATTGGGTATAGCGGACCGAACACTCTCACGCAGACTTAAAGAGTATGAGGTGGATATGTAGTATCGCGCTGGCGGCTCTTGTGGCGATAACCACGTCCGGATGCCGCATTTCGTACCGATTTACAGGCGCTTCGATCGATTACGATCAAACGAAAACCTTCTCGGTGGCGGACTTTGTTAACCGAGCCGCACTGGTATACCCGCCTGCGGCTCCGCTCTTTACGGAACAACTCAGGCAACTCTATAAGCGCCAGACCCGTTTGGAAGAGATCCGCTCGGATGGCGACTTTGCCTTAGAAGGCGAGATTGTAGGTTACGATTTGGCACCTATAGCCGTTCAGGAAGATGCTTTTGCTTCCATGACGCGCTTTACCCTTACCGTATCGGTACATTTTGAGAATAAAGCCAACCCAAAGAAGAGTTTTACCCGAACCTTTTCCGCCTATACGGAGTTTGATAGCAGTAGCCTCTTTTCGGCAGTGCAGGACGATCTGCTGAGGCAGCTTTCCGAAGATATTACCAAGCAAATCTTTAATGCAACGGCGGAGGATTGGTAATGACGCTCAACGAGTTAACCCAATATTTGGAGCATCCCGAAACGCTCTCCGCTACCACGTTGCCCGAAATTGAGCAACTAAAGAGCCGTTTTCCCTACTCGGCACCATTACTTTTTCTATACCTATATAACTTAGCGGTGGTTCGAGACGTGCGCTACACGGCTGAGCTACAACGCTGGGCACTATACCTTCCGGATCGGGCACTGCTCTACGGAATGGCGGAAAAAGAGATGCCCCTACCCATGCGGGCTCGCTCCGAAGAATGCGACGACGAGGATGCCTTTGCCTATATCGATCGCTTCCTGGAAGCACAGCCCTCGGGTCAGACAACTGAAGAGGCAGCTTTATCCCCCAATACGGTACACACGGATTATTTGGCGATGGCGGGTCTTTCCGAAGAAGAAGGCACTTCCTTGCACCCGGAAACAGAATCGATACAAATAGAACAAATTGTACCGCAAGAGGAGGATGACGCTTTACAGGATGAACCACTTTTCACCGAAACATTGGCAAAAATATATGTTTCGCAAGGACGATACGACAAAGCTCTTTCCGTTTACAAAAGCCTGAATGCCAAACATCCGGAGAAAAGTGTTTACTTTGCAGACCAGATACGTTTTATTGAACGATTAGTGGAGAATAACGAAAACAACGAATAAAACAATATGTTCATTTTTCTAACCATACTCATTCTTTTAGCAGCCATTCTGCTGATTTTGATTGTTGTAGTGCAGAATTCCAAAGGCGGTGGCTTGGCAGCTGGCTTTTCGGCAGGGAACCAGTTGGCGGGCGTACGTAAAACCACGGACTTTTTGGAAAAGGCAACCTGGTACTTGGCAGGTGCTATCGTCGTTTTGAGCATTATCTCGGCTCATTTTCTGCACGGGACCGTGGAAACGGTTGAAACACAGGTAAATAAGCAGGTAAATGCCATCGAAGCTCCGAAGCCCGAAGCATTGCCCGATTTGGGAACTACACCGGCTACGCCTACAGAAACTCCGGCTACTCCGGCTACACCGGCAACGCCTGAAAAGCCCGAACAACCGGCGCAGTAAACGTATTACTCCCCTTTTGGGCGCGTGCGGTCTTGCTTGCTTGCTTTACGGCATATCCGCCTGAGGGATAAGAGATAAAAGTTTTCAGCATAATAGAACAACACTCCTTTGTACGACAGAGGAGTGCTGTTTTGCGTTCATACCTATCCAAGCGTTTCGATACACTTCGATACACTTTAATACGTTTCGATACACTTTAATACACTTCGATACACTTCGATACGTTTCGATACACTTTAATACGTTTCGATACACTTCGATACGTTTCGATACACTTCGATACGTTACGATACACTTTAATACACTTCGATACGTTTCGATACATTTAGGGGATGGGGCGCAACGTATCTTTGCAACGTTGTTTTCAAGATCGGTGCCTATAAGCGGAAGCGTCCGCGCAGCACTAATCGGAAAGAACAGCGTTCTTTGACATATGAAAATAGGAAGCGCCGAAAGGCTATTCGCGTAGCAGTATTTGCACGGTGCGCGCCGGTAGGTAAAAGGTAGCACGATGGCACTCTTTGCGTTCGCTCAGCGAGCAGCAGAGTGCGGTGAAGTGTTCCGCCGGTGCCAAACGGGCAAAGCCGCCAAATTCGCTCCGGTCGCTATCCAACAGTAAGGTGTACTTACCGGGATGGAGCAACAGCTCGAACTCATCGTAGGAGTGCGCCGGCGCAAAATTGAACAGAAGGAGTAACCTTCCACGGGAAAAGGCAAGCACCTGCGTCTCACGAGAGGCATAGTGACAATAGGGAATGCTTTTCAGCTCGGCAGCATACTGCTCGAGGAGGCGTACCAAGGCCTCATCAAAGCGCGCCAGCTGTTCGTAGCGCAGGAAGGGATTATCCCTAAGTGACCATTGGCGACGCGCATAGAGAAAGGAGTTACCGTTTCCTTCACGCGGAAAGTCAATCCATTCGGGATGCCCAAACTCGTTCCCCATAAAGGAGAGAATACCGCCGTTGGTCGATGCAAAGGTTACCGCCTTAATCATATTGACCAGCGCCAAGGCACGCTCCATTACCGGGGACGGATTGCCCTTATTCATGGCATGATACATCTCGGCATCTGCCAAACGGAAGATGAGCGTTTTATCACCCACCAGAGCCTGATCGTGGCTTTCGGCATAGGAGATAACCGCTTCGTTGTGCCTACGGTTGGTCATTTCAAAGAATATGTTCCCGGGGTCCCAAGCCTCGTCGGGCAGTTCTTTGATCGTTTTGATCCAATAGTCGGGCTGGTTCATCGCAAGGCGATAGTTAAAGCCGAAGCCACCATGCTCCAATGGTAGCGCTATACCGGGCATTCCGCTCACCTCCTCGGCTATTGTAAGGGCATCGGGTTTTACGCGGTGTACCAGTTCATTGGCAAGCATAAGGTAGCAGCCGGCATCCTCGTTGTAATCCGTATTATAATAATCGGCATACGAGGTGAAGGTTTTGCCTAATCCGTGCCCGTGATAGAGCATTGAAGTAACGCCATCGAAGCGAAATCCGTCGAAGCCGAATTGCTCCAACCAATAGCGGCAATTGCTCAGCAGAAAGTTCCTTACAAAGGGCTTTCCGTAATCGAAGCAGAGCGAATCCCATGCCGGATGCTCACCGCTGAAGAAGAGCGTGCGTGTGCCATCGAATGCGCCCAAGCCTTCCACCACATTCTTCACAGCGTGCGAGTGCACAATATCCATAATCACGCGTAAGCCCAGTGCGTGTGCTTCGTCAATCAGGGCTTTTAGCTCATCGGGATTTCCGAAGCGACTTGACGGAGCGAAGAAGTTCGATACGTGATAGCCAAAGCTACCGTAATAAGGATGCTCCTGAATAGCCATCAGTTGCAGGCAGTTGTAGCCGGCACGCACTACGCGTGGCAGCACCTCCTCCCTGAAACTATTATAGGTGGCAACGCGTCCCTCTTCGCTGCTCATCCCTACGTGGCACTCATATATAGCCGGGAAGAGGCATTTTCCCTTGGGCGCAGCGTGGTGCATCTGGTAAGGCGACTGCGGCTCCCACACACGTTCCGTAAAGATACCGGTAGCGGCATCCTGCGTAACGTATCGGGCAAAGGGCGAAATGCGCTCACCGCTGCCGCCGTTCCACTCCACCCAAAGCTTGTACGGGGCGTTGTGCGGTAAGAGCTTCCGATCTACGTCAAGCTCCCAAACGCCCTCCTCCGTACCCTTGTGGAACGCAAACTCGCTCCGCGGTTGCCAGTCAGCCGCGTCACAAAGCAGATAGAGCGCAGTTGCGTTGGGGGCATACTCGCGAAAGTGGTGCCACACCCCATCCGAATGCCGACCAAAGCAGTACGACAGATCAGAGCGGCATTCTCGCGAAAGGGTTTGCCGAAAAAGAGCACCGCGCGCTTCAATATCCTTTTCGAAGGGCTTGAGCCAAGGATCGTTCAATAGTTCGGAAGACATCTATTCAAATAGGTTACGATCCGCCGGCACTCGCAGCTCGTCGCGCGAATCTTTGAGTTCCATTATGAGCGTTGAGGGGAGTTGCTCCAGCACTTCGGGGCACTCCGCGGAGATGCTCTGCCATGTGGCGTAGGACACCATTAGGAAATCGACCCCCATAGGAATCGTTTCCACCACTTGTACGGGAACTTCGTCCCCTTCGGTAGCGTAGACGGCAGGCAGCGTTGCTTGCTCGTTTTCCCAAAGAGCTGCCAAGCGTAGCACAACAACCCTTCCTTTGTTAAAGGATGCCATACGCTGCGCATAGGGTAGCAGCGAGAAAGACTCCTCAGCACCTATTACTATTGCTATTCGCGAGGGTTTGCCAAAGTTTCGGTTGACAAATATCCCCACGTTACAATCGGTTTCCTTGAAGAAGCGGCGCGTCTTATCGTTGAACAGTTGGCCCGCCCTGAGCAGCGTAGTAGGCGAAGCGATTGAGAAGTGACGCCATCGGTGCGCCAACCGCCCGTGACGACGCATCACTTTGCGGTCCTCCTCCTCTTCGGACAGCTCCAAGCCGGCTCCGGCAAAGAGGTATTGTCGCCCCGCCTCGTTCGCTTCCTCTACAATGGCGTGTACCACGTCATCCGTAACGCGGTGCAGGGGCTCAACACTTATACCGAGGTGCTTTCCCTCCTTTAGGATTGGATTAAAGTTTTCCTCAAAATAGGTTTCTTCGTCCGTCAGGCTCAAGCTGCTATCCGCTGTGGTATGTAGCACCGCTGCTCCGCGCTTCAACAGCTCCGGCGGAATAATCTGTTCGGCTAAACGCAACAGCAAACTCCCCGTATCGGGTCGTCCAAAGGAAATGAGGATGGGTTTTGTCTCTGCCCCCGTCACTTGCGGAGAGTGACGCGCACGCCATTTGAATAGTGCATCGAAAAGCTGCACCAAAGGATGGGTCATCACAGTGGTAATAAGCGTCATCATCACTAAGAGCACGAACAGCGTTGGGGGCAGAACGCCCAAATCCAAGCCGATCTTGAGCACAACCAGCTCCATCAGTCCGCGCGTATTCATAAAAGCGCCAAGGTAAAGGCTCTCTTTGATATCCATTCCGCAGGTTCGCGCCGCTATATAGGTTCCACCCACTTTGCCGACAATGGCCACCACAACCAAGAGGAGTAGCACGCCCCAAAGCTCGGGACTGTTAATCAACCCAAGCTCGGTTCTCAATCCCGAGGAAACGAAAAAGAGCGGTAAAAAAATGTTCAGCGATACATCCTCCACCTTCTCTGTAATGAGGTGACGGAACTTATTGTCGTCCGGCATGATGAGCCCCACCATAAACGCTCCGAACAGCGCGTGCATGCTCAATATATCGGTCAGATAAGCGCTAAAAACCAACAGAATGAAGATGCCGGCAATAAGCGTTTTGTTAACCAACTCATTCTTGTTGTACACACTGCCCACCAGTGCGAACAGCGGCTTGAGCACGCCAAAGAACAGAGCTGCATAGAGCAACAAGAAGAGAAAATTGAAGAGCGCGCCTGTAACGCTACCACTCTGCGTAATAGCCATTATGCCCGCCAGCATCAACCACGCGGTTATATCCGCCACGGCTGCCGTGCTCAGCGTAAGCGAGCCTAAGTGCGTCCGGCTCATCGAACGTTCCTGAATAATGCGCGCCAGCACAGGGAATGCCGTGATGCTCATTGCTATTCCCATAAAGAGCGACAGCGGCAAATAGGGCACTGTATAGGAAAAACGCGTATAGAGCGGCATGGTCAGCAGCATCCCCGATATAAAGGGAATAAAGATACCTGCCTGACTAATCACCAACGCCTTGCGTGCGTTCGCCTTCATTTCCGAGGGACGAAGCTCCATCCCTACCGTGAACATGAAGAGAATCAACCCGAACTGACTCAATATTTCAATAACGCTGATGCTTGATGCGGGGAAAAGACGGGCAAAGAGCTCCGGCGCCAATGCGCCCAACACGCCGGGCCCAAGCAGTATACCGGCAATAATTTCGCCAATCACGCGCGGCTGGCCCATTCGCACAAAGAGCCCGCCCACCAAACGCGCTACCAATAGGATAACCGTAATCTGTAAGAGCAGCAACCCAAGCGACGACGAAACGTGCTCCGATACGCCATCCAAAAATGTACGCCACGCCGAGTTATGCTGCGGAAGCGCAACGGAAGTGGTATCATACAGAGTAGCCAAGTGAGCGGATAGCCACACGGTACCCACAAAAAGCAACAACAGCACGACGAACAGGATCACTGCTCCCCTACTGTTCTGCTTCCGCGATCCGCCACTGCTCTGCGTTTGTGATTCTCTATCGTTCTGTTTCTGCAATTCGTTACTGCGCTTCATTTGCGATTCTCTATCGTCTTGTTTCTGCGATCCGTCACTGAGCCGCTACTGCGATCCGCTACCGCGCTTCATTTGCGATTCTCTATCGTCTTGTTTCTGCGATCCGTCACTGAGCCGCTACTGCGAACCGCTACCACGCTGCATTCGCGATTCTCTATCGTCTTGTTTCTGCGATCCGTCACTGAGCCGCTACTGCGATCCACTACCGCGCTGCATTTGCGATTCTCTATCGTCTTGTTTCTGCGATCCGTCACTGAGCCGCTACCGCGCTGCATTTGCGATTCTCTACCCGTTCTGTTTCTGCAATTCGTTATCGTGCTGCTTCTGCGTTGTGCTATCCTTCTTATTCCTCATAAATAGTGACGTGCAGGGCAAAGCAAAATCCTTTCAATATATATCCTTGCCTCAAACAGCCCAAATTGGTTGCCCTTCGTCGCCTCATCTACTCTATTTCCGTCGCAAAGATACGCATTTCCGAAGCTCACCCTCCGCACTTCCCTTAAATGAGAACGGAGCTTTCCTCCATACAATCAAATCGTTGCTCTCATGCTGTCCGAGGGGATGTACGGAGGCATCAGAAAAAAGTCTATAGAGTATCCGAGAAAAGTCTATAGAGTTTTCCCAGAAAGTCTATAGAGTTTTTCCGAAAGTCTATAGACTTTTCTCCGACCGCACCATACAAACGCTCCGTTCCCTCCGAAACTTCGCCACAATATCACCAATTCCCAGCTCCGATACCTTCGTACAAATGGCCATATGCCACACATCTTCCGCTCAGGGCTTTCACTATGGTGCCATGAACGGGAGGAACGAAATGCCCTCATTTCGTCAGGTCGGCTCACCGGGATTACCGTTTTTTTCGGATGCAAGGGGGATGGTTTTGGGTTATATTCGCTATATTTGCAGGCGTAAACGAGAAGTAGGTTAGAAAGCAGAAAGTATGAAAACCGATGATGTCGTGCCTCCGAATGAGGACCCTTTGAGTAGCTCCGCGCAGAGGAGTGCCACGGGAGAAGGAAGAGGAGCGGATCGGTGTTCTGCTTCAATAGGTTGCTGTTCACCGGCAGTATAGCGGAAGGCTTCGGCACGCCGCGCTTCTTCTCCGGACAACACGCTCTGTTTAGCGCAAAAGCTATTACACAGGGATCTCACATTTCGGACGGAAAGCCCGTCCGGCACGGAAGAAGGTCATTGAAGGAAAAGGAGAAGAGAGCATGCGAAAGATATTTTACCCGCGCGAAACCTTTGCCGAAGGAGACGAATTAAAGCCCGACTGCTGGATCAAGGTAGTTAATCCCACTCGTGAAGATATTGAGTATCTGACTGAGGATTTGGGAATACCGGAGGAATTCATCGCCGACATTGCCGACAGCGAAGAGCGTCCGCATAACGATGAAGAGGAGAATTGGGAGCTAACGGTAATTCGTATCCCTATACACACGGGCGAAACTGCCGCAGGCTCGTATACCACGGTGCCCATCGGGGTGCTCTATTCCAAAGAGAAGAAGCTACTGGTTTCTGTTTCGTACCATCGGAGCGAGCTAATGACCGACTTTATCCGTCACAATCGGCGCAAGGGCAACTCAGCACAAACGGATGTTGATTTCATCTTTAGGCTGATATACAGTAGTGCCGTTTGGTATCTGAAGTATCTGAAGCGTATTTCCACGCAACTGATGGAGCACGAAGAGGCGTTGGAAACCAGCATTCGAAACGAGGACTTGCTCAACCTGATGAAGATTCAGCGCAGTCTGGTCTATTTTAGCACATCTATCAAGGGGAACGAGGCGGTAGTGGTAAAGCTCAAGGCGATGCATCGCGCCAAGGACTACGATGAGGAACTTGCCGAAGATATGTCCATTGAGCTGAATCAGGCGTACACAACGGTCAACATTTACACGGAAATTCTTACCGGAACGATGGATGCCTTTGCGAGCGTTATCTCCAATAACGTGAATACGATTATGAAGCGTATGACGAGCGTTACCATTCTGCTGACTCTGCCGACGCTTATTGCCAGTTTGTATGGTATGAACGTTCCGCTGGGCGTAGAGGATAAACCGTGGGCATTCGGGATGATCATATTGCTTTCGATTGCTCTTTCCATCGGTCTTTTCTTCCTTTTGCGACGGATAAAGTGGTTCTAACCGGAGAATAAAGAATATATGATAGCACTTAACGATATAAAGATTCAGTTTGGCAAGAGGGTACTCTTCCAAGACGTAAATATGAAGTTCACCCAAGGCAATTGCTATGGGATCATCGGCGCTAACGGCGCGGGCAAAAGTACGCTACTAAAGGTAATCAGCGGCGCATTGGAGCCCAATCGAGGAACCGTATCGATGGCACCCGGCGAACGCCTATCGGTACTGAGCCAAGATCACTTTGCCTTTGACGAATTTACCGTTCTGGATACGGTTCTGATGGGGCACAGCCAGTTGTGGCAAGTGATGAAAGAGAAAGATGCACTATACGCAAAGCCGGACTTCAGTGATGAGGACGGCAACAGGGCAGCGGTTCTGGAGGAGCAATTTGCCAATATGGACGGCTGGAACGCCGAAAGCGATGCCGCTATGCTACTGAGCGGCTTGGGCATAAAGGAGGATTTGCACAACCGCTACATGCGTGATCTGAGCGCAAAACAGAAAGTGCGCGTGCTGCTTGCCCGTGCTCTTTACGGCAAACCGGATAATCTGCTTCTGGACGAACCTACCAACGACCTCGACTTGGATACCGTCACTTGGCTTGAAGATTACCTTGCCGAAACGGAAAGTTGCGTACTTGTGGTGAGCCACGACCGTCACTTTTTGGATACGGTATCAACCCACACGGTAGATATCGACTTCGGAAAAATCAGGATGTTCGCCGGAAACTACTCATTCTGGTATGAATCCAGTCAGTTAGCACTAAGGCAACAGCAGCAACAGAATAAGAAAAACGAGGAAAAACGGCGTGAATTGGAAGAATTTATCCGTCGTTTTAGTGCCAATGTGGCAAAGAGCCGTCAAACCACAAGCCGCAAAAAGATGCTTGAAAGGCTTAATGTAGACGAAATTGAGCCTTCTTCCCGTCGTTATCCGGGTATTCTTTTCCAACCGGAACGGGAGCCGGGCAACCGAATCTTAGAGCTGAAAGGGCTAACCGCATCTGTTGAAGGTGATATTCTCTTCCAAGATTTGAACCTAAATGTAGAGCAGGACGACAAGATTGTCTTTATCAGCCACGACCCGCGCGCCATGACTGCGCTGTTCGAAATCATCAACGGAAATCGCAAAGCGGACGAAGGAACCTACGAATGGGGGCAAACCATTACAACCGCATATCTGCCTTTGGACAACACAAAGTACTTCAATAGCGATATGAACTTGGTTGAGTGGCTAAGCCAATATGCTCAGGATACCAACGATATATTCATCAAAGGATACCTCGGCAGGATGCTTTTCAACGGAGAAGAACTGGATAAGAGTGTATCCGTACTGAGCGGTGGCGAGCGAATGCGCTGCATGATTTCCAAAATGATGCTCCCCCCCGGTGCAAACGTGCTGATTTTGGATACGCCTACCAATCACCTTGACTTGGAATCCATCCAAGCGTTTAACAATACGCTCACGACATTTAAGGGAAATGTACTCTTTAGCAGTCACGACCATGAGTTCATTCGCACAGTGGCGAACCGTGTGGTTGAGCTGGGCCCCAAGGGTATTATCGACCGAATGATTAACTATGACGACTACATCCACGATGAAGCCATTGCCGCACGAAGGGAGACAATTTATTAGAGAAAGAGATATATAATATGACACATTGGACCACCCGCTTACGAAACGTGCTCCTTTTGGGCGCATTTGTAGGCACTTTTATCAATACTGCTCTTATGGCACAAAACAATCCCAAAGCCACTACTCCGATGACGCCCGAGATGTTGCTCCGGCTAACCCGTATCGGCGGCTTTTCATCCGTACCGCAAGGCACCGTATACGAAGCCTCGTTTCCTTCCATTAAGGAGAATAAGCTGACAAAAAAGCTCTTTATTGTCGACCGCAACGGTACCAAGCGTTCCTTTGCGGAAGGTATGGAGGGGCTTTCGTCGCCAAGGTGGATTGACGGAGGCGCACGCATCGCCTTTATGAAAAACGACGCACAAGGGAGCGCACAGCTCTGCACTATGCGCCCCGACGGAAGCGATTTGCGCCAACTGACCGATATTGAGGGCGGCATTGAGGATTATCTCTTTTCGCCTGATGGCAAGCAACTTCTCTACATTAAAACCATCAAATACGGCAAAACGGCTCAGGATCATTACCCCGATCTGGACAAGGCTACCGGACGAATTATTACCGATTTGATGTACAAGCACTGGGACGAATGGGTTACCACTATACCGCATCCCTTCCTTGCTACGCTTGGCACTGAACCGATTCAGGGCGGAAAAGACCTTTTGGAGGGCGAACCTTACGAAGCGCCTATGAGACCGTGGAACGGAATCTCCGATTTTGCCTTCTCGCCCGATGGGAAGCAAATCGCCTATGCCTGCCGCAAAAAGACCGGGTTGGAGTATAGTCTTTCCACAAACTCAGATATATACCTTTACGATATTACTACCGGTTCAACACGCAACCTTACCGAAGGAATGATGGGTTACGATACCCATCCGTTCTTCTCGCCCGACGGAGCCAAGATCTTCTGGCTCAGTATGGAACGCGATGGATACGAATCCGATATTGTTCGTCTGTTTGAACAAGAACTCGCTTCCGGAGCGAAGCGTTGGCTCACAGAGGGTTTCGAATACAATGTAGAGAATCCTTATATCACTTCGGACGGCAAAACCATCTTTTTCAATGCTTGCATCAATGCGACAACCGGCTTACACGCTATCGATGTCAAGAGCCGTAAGATAAGCGAACTATGCAAAGGCATGTTCGATATGGTCGGTTTCGCCTACAACGAAGCGGACAATAGCTTCGTTTGTGCCGTACAATCGCTCCTCAAACCTACCGAATTGTACACACTGAAGGGTGGCAAGCTGAATCAGCTCACCCACGAAAACGATGCCGTTATGGGCAGTTTGGGCGATGTGCGCTGCGAAAAGCGCATGATGACCACTACCAACGGCGAACAGATGCTCACATGGGTACTCTACCCGACTAATTTTGATCCGAATAAGCAATATCCCTCTATACTTTATTGTCAGGGCGGGCCGCAAGATCCCATCAGTCAGTTCTGGTCCTATCGCTGGTGCCCGCGCCTTATGGCTGAGCAGGGGTATATCGTTATTCTCCCTAACCGTCACGGCGTACCAAGCTTCGGCAAGGCGTGGAATGAGCAGATTAGCGGTGATTACGGCGGGCAGAACATGCGCGACTACATGACCGCAGCGGACGAAATGAAAAAAGAACCGTACGTTGCCAACGATCGTATGGGCTGCGTAGGAGCCAGCTATGGTGGTTTCTCCGTATATTGGCTTGCCGGTCATCACGAAGGTCGCTTCGCATGCTTTATTGCCCATGCCGGCATATTCAACCTCGAAGCGCAATACTTGGAAACAGAAGAGAAATGGTTTGCCAACTGGGATATGGGCGGAGCACCATGGGATAAGGAAAATGCCACGGCACAACGCACCTTTACCAACTCGCCCCATCTCTTCGTAGATCGCTGGACGGCGCCCATTCTCATTATTCACGGCGAGCGGGACTTCCGCATTTTAGCTTCGCAGGGTATGATGGCATTCGATGCTGCCCGTATGAGAGGCATTCCGTGCGAAATGCTTATTTATCCGGATGAAACACACTGGGTAAGCCGTCCGCAGAATGCTTTGCTCTGGCAGCGTACCTTCTTCTCCTGGTTAGATCGCTACCTTAAAAAGTAACGTTTGGAACGATGGAATAACGCCCTATAACTCCTCTCCGCATAGCCGGGGAGGAGTGCTGCAAAAGGTATATACATTCCGAATGAAAGGTATATAACTTTCGCTTGATAGGTATATACGTATGCAATGAAAGGTATATACCTTTTCGCAAGGGGGCTCCGATGACCTATTATGATAAAGAACATACTATTCGATTTGGGTGGGGTGCTCGTTGACCTTGATCGCGAAGAGGCGGTGCGACGATTCCACGCGCTGGGAGTGACCGATGCCGATGAACAATTGGATGCCTACGAACAGAAGGGGATTTTTCGGGGATTGGAAGACGGTACACTCACTGCATCCGAATTCGAAAAAGCGCTTACGGAGCGCTACGGAGGTACCTTTACGCACGAGGCGGTGCATCATGCCGTGATGGGCTTCTTCCGTAATGTGCCCCTATATAAGTATGCTTATTTGGATGAATTGCGCAATCGCTACCGGCTTTTTATTCTGAGCAATACCAACCCCTATATTATGGAGCATACCGAAAGCGAACACTTTCTGCCGGACGGACGCCGTCTTTCCTCCTATGTGGAAAAGATTTTCGCTTCCTATCGTTATAAAGCGATGAAGCCCTCACCTGCGTTTTTCAATGCTATTGTAGCCGAAAGCGGCATTCTACCGGAGGAATCGCTCTTTATTGATGACGGAGTTGCCAATACACAAGCGGCGCAAAAGCTCGGGTTTAACGTGCTTTGGGTGGAAAATGCCTCCGATTGGCGGAACACTCTAACCCGCTTTCTAACGGATAAAGCCACAAAAAACAACACAAAGTAGGGCGAAAAAGTACCGAGTATCAAAAAAAGCATTACCTTTGCACCGGTTATGGAGGTAGAAGCGCCTACCTGCTAGCCGTAACCTATAAGAACGAAAAAGATAATAGTAAGAATAAGTACAACTTAAAAGAATTTGAAATGAAGAATTTAAAGGTAGTATTTGCAGTTGTTGCCATGTCAATGGCATTGTTCTCTTGCAAGAAAACAGCTCAGGAACAAACACAAGATGCACAGGATTCATTGGCTCAGGCTGAACAGGAACTCCAAGATGCTCAACAGAACCTCCAAGAAGCCCTCAATATGGAAACTCTTCTTGGTGCGTGGACCGCTACAACCCCCAACGCTGATGGTGGCGTAGCTACCCTGAAGGTTACCTTCAAGGAAAACAACAAGTATGACTTCAGCAATGAAACCGAAGGTGCTAAGGCTGACGTTAAAACCGACCTCGATTTCACTTTGGAAGGCAACATCGTAACTCTTGCCGATGGTTCCAAGCTTGAATACGCTGACGGCGTACTCTATCGCCTTGATGTTGATGGCAAGCGCCTCAATGTTGAAGGTCAGGAAACCGACATCTTCAAAAAGTTAATGTAAACAATAACAGAAGAAATCATTCGGTAGGCTTATAACCCTACTGAAAAGATGGCTGCCGGATAAGCAAACGCTTACCCGGCAGTCCTTTTTTATATTATTTACCGGTGAGTTTCAAGATGGAAAAGATGCAAAGGTTTCAGCACGAGGTGAGGGACGTTTGGGGAGCGGAAGGCGTTGCGGTGCAGTAAGATGCGGGCGTTTCGGCGAGTGGATCGGCAAAGCGTGCTGCAACAATTGGATCGCTCAATCGTCTTATTAGAAGAAAGGGTACTATTTTGGTCATATTGAAAAAAAAAAACAATACCTTTGTGTGCACTTTAACCTGTCGATGCGGTCAATTGACTACTCGATCGGCAAAAAGAGAAGCATAAGCGCAACCATCGCTAAGCGTACAAAGCCATAGCGTAAAGCGAAGAAACAATAGCGCAAAGAGGGGAAACAATAGCGTAAAGCGAGGAAACAATAGCGCAAAGTGGGAGGAACAATCGCGCAAAGAGAGGAAACAATCGCGTAAAACGAGGAAAAAATAGCGTAAAGCGAGGAAAAAATAGCGCAAAACGAGGAAACAATAGCGCAAAGCAGCGTAACGAAACAAAGAAAAAACATAGTAAAGAAAACACAGAAAAAGGTTCCGTAAAGAAACATCACAAACGATATAGCAAAGAAACGAGGATAGCCATTAGGTATAGATACATCAAAACGCAGTATTGTAAGAAAACGAAGCAAGCGATTCAGTAAAGAAACGTCGGAAAGGTATAGTAAGATAACGCAGAAAGCGGTATAGAGAAGTAGCATATTATGGAGCAAGTAGCGGCAACTCAGGCAACGGCGGCAAGCACAGCGCGCAAAAAGGTAATCGAGATTAAGGATCTACACAAAACTTACCCCGGCGCACAACCGCTACACGTATTGAAGGGCATCTGTTTGGATGTATACGAAGGCGAAATGGTTGCCATTATGGGCGCCTCCGGTTCGGGGAAGAGCACGCTGCTCAACGTACTTGGATTGCTGGATACCTATGACGAAGGTACCTATCTTTTGGACGGATGCGACATGAAAGGAATCAGTGAAAATCAAGCTGCCGACCTCCGCAGCCGAAAGATCGGCTTCGTTTTCCAGAGCTTCAACCTTATTACCTACAAGAATGCCGTGGAGAACGTGGCACTACCCCTATTCTATCAGGGTGTAAACCGCACGAAGCGCAATGAGCGCGCCCAAGCGATGCTCCGCACGATGGAGCTGGAGGATTGGGGGCATCACCTACCCTCAGAGCTTTCCGGCGGACAGAAGCAACGCGTTGCCATAGCGCGCGCTCTGGTTACCAACCCGCGTTTGCTCCTTGCGGACGAACCTACCGGTGCATTGGACAGTAAAACTACCGATGAAGTGATGGATCTGCTTCGTGATGTGAATGCACGTGGCATCACGGTAGTGGTAATTACCCACGAACAACGCGTGGCGGATGCGTGCCACCGCACGGTACATATCAAGGACGGCATTATCAATTACAACGCATAAATGTGGGATTCTCTGAATGAAATAGGCGCACAGCTCAAGCGCAACAAGCTCCGAACCGCGCTCACCGGCTTTGCCGTCGGCTGGGGTGTACTGATGCTGATTTTCCTTTTAGGTATAGGAACCGGTCTTCGCAACGGTATTGTATCCAATGCCGAAAAGGGAAGGCTGAGCGATGCCGCCTGTAATTTGCGTGCGTGGCGCTCCGCTAAGCCATACGACGGATATGAAGAGGGCCGCTCCATTTACTTTTCTCGTGACGACGCACCCGCACTGGAGAAACATTTTAGAGAAATTGTGCACGCATTCCCGGTATGCTCATTCTACGTCGATCAGGTAAGTTGCGAGGGAAAAGTATTCAATTCCGCCGGACAGTGGAAAAAAGTTACCGGCGCAGATCCGGACTATTTGACCTATGTGAAGCCTTTAAGGATGCGCGAAGGGCGTACGCTCCGGAAAAGTGACGAAATAATGCAGCAAAAGTATATCGTTATTCCCTCATCAATAGCGGACGGTCTCTTCGGGAAAGGCGAACCGGCTCTCGGTAAACAAATTCTGTGCGAAAAGATTACCGCTACCGTGGTGGGCGTTTACCAAGACGAGGGGGATAATATTATCTATATGCCTTATAGCGTGGTGACCACCGTTTTTCCGAATATGGAGGTCTATTTGAACGAAATAGCCCTCGTCTTTGATCGGAAATACAACAAAAAAGAACTGCAAACGCTCGAAAAACGGATACGCGCCTTCTTTTCTCCGGTGAAACATACTGCTCCCGATGACGACGATGCCTTATGGATGAACTATTGGAACCAAAGCTCTTCAGAAAGTCTGGGTAAGCTTTTTACCGGATTGGATCTGTTCCTCTGGTTTATCGGCCTAAGTATTTTATCTATAGGAATTGTAGGCGTGAGCAACATTATGCTTGTAACGGTGCGCGAGCGAATCCGTGAAATTGGGATACGCAAGGCACTCGGTGCGAAAGGGAAGGATATAGTTTCGATGATACTGACCGAATCGGTACTAATTACATTGGTAAGCGGTATCGTAGGGTTCCTTGTGGGTGTGGGCTTACTTTTCCTGGTGGATTGGCTAATGAACACACAGGGGCTGGGGCAAATCAGTACGGATATGATGGGTGGGGGCGATGTGCTCTCACTGTTCAAGGATCCGCTCATCAGCGGGCAGGTAGGCATTCTTGCTATTCTGACTATGGTTATTGCCGGAATGATTGCCGGATATGTGCCGGCGAAGCGTGCTGTTAAGATTCCACCGGTAGAGGCAATGAGAGAGGAATAGGATTATGCTGAAGAAAATCTTTGACACCGATACGCGGAAAGAGGTATTCAATACGCTCAAAAGTAACCGTAAGCGCACAATTACTACCGCTATGGGCATCTTTTGGGGTATGTTCCTGCTGATTATCCTACTCTGCATCGGGAGTGGCATACAGAATGGTTTTGTACGGCAATTAAGCACGCTTTCGCAGAATTCGTTCATCTGTTTCCCCAATCAGCGCACAATTGCGTGCGACGGCTTCCCAAAGGGCTCCGTTTGGCATCTAACCTCAAGCGATACGCGTTACCTACATAACAATGTACCGGAAGCGGTCAACATTTGCGAGATTGTGCAGGAAGGGGGCAATTGGGGCAGTTATAAGCTTACGTATGAGGGTAAATCCGTTTCAGCAAACAATAAGGTTGGCGTAACACCGGAGTTCTTTTCCATTCATAAGCTCATCTTTGTGGAAGGACGACCCTTAAACACTTTGGACGAAGTGAATGTACGTGCTTCCTGCATTATTGGCGAGGAACTCAAAAATCAATTGTTCGGTACTGAAAGCGCAGTAGGCAAGATTATCGAAAATAAGGGTACCTACTACACGATTGTGGGCGTCGCGAAGCAATTTTCGGATAATGTGAACTTGTTCGGCAATGCAGCACAATTGATGTACATTCCGGCTTCAAAAATGCGACAGATTAACGGATACGGCGATTATATAGGTGGCTATCTAATGGAAATACAACCGCCACGCGGCGAAACGGTTGCTGATACACGCGACAGAATCGGCAAATTGCTGAAAGCGCGCCATTCGGTTGCTCCGGAGGATCGGAATGCCCTCTTTATGATAAGCTTTGATGTTATCTATACCGCCGTGAACTATATGCTGAAAGGCATCCTCCTGCTCGTGTGGATTATTGGTATCGGCACATTGATGGGAGGTATCATCAGCGTGAGCAATATTATGCTCGTAACCATAAACGAACGAAAGCGCGAAATAGGAGTAAAGCGCGCCATCGGCGCCAAACCGGGTGATATACGTCTGCAAATTGCATTAGAATCGTTAACCATTACATTCCTAAGCGGATTGGGTGGTATGATTCTTGCATTAATAATTATGATCGGCGTAAACGCAGCTGTATCGGGCTCGGCAAATGCGGACTTCTTTTACTGCCCGCTCATCCCGTTCGAATTAGCTATACTATGCGTCCTTATTGTGGGATTAAGCGGTATCCTTGCCGGCTTACTGCCTGCATCTCGTGCGCTAAAGATACGTGCCGTTGAGGCTTTACAGGAAGAATAAACAATAAAAAGCATTAGCAATATTATGAAGAAAGCAATCAAAATAACCCTATGGTGCCTTTTTGCCCTCATAGTGGTAGGCGTTTTTGTATTCCTTTTTATGCGGACGCGCCCCAAGAAAACGCATTATGCCGTGGAAAAAGCTACCGTTGTGGACAGCATTGAGAATAAGACGCTGCTCAGCGGATCCGTATCTCCGCGCGACGAAGTGCTGATCAAACCGCAGCTCAACGGCATCATTGCTGAGGTTTTGTGTAAACCGGGCGATGTAGTGAAGCAGGGCGACGTTTTGGCACGTATAGAAGTTTTGCCCGAAATGATGCAAACCGCCAATGCCGAATCCTCTCTCCGTATGGCAGAAATTGCTTTCAATGAAGCAAAAGAACAGTACGAACGGAGCAAAAAGCTCTTTGAAAGCGGTGTAGTGGCACGCGAAGAGCACGAAGCAGCCACAGCGCGCTACCTCAAAGCCAAGGAGCAGTTGGACAACGGTAAGGAAGCGCTCGAAATTGTTCGTACCGGACGCAGTAGCCGCACCGCCTCCTCCTCGTCCACATTGGTGCGTGCTACCATCAGCGGAACCGTACTTACCGTGCCGGTGAAGGTGGGTAGTAGCGTAATTCAAGCCAATACATTTAACGAAGGAACCACCGTTGCCTCCATAGCTGATATGAACGATATGGTATTCATCGGTAAAGTTGACGAAACGATTATAGGAAAGCTCCATCTGGGAATGCCTACACGTGTCCGAATCGGAGCTTTACAAGGCAAGGAAATAGATGCTTCCATTGAGTATATTGCCCCAAAAGGAATAACGGAAAATGGTAGTACTACTTACGAAGTGCGCGCTGCCCTTAACAACGAAAAGACCTCCGAGTTGCGCTCCGGATATGGTGCCAATGCGGAAGTAATCCTCGAAGGCGTTTACAAGGTAACTGCCATTCCGGAAAACTGTATTTTCTATCGTAACGACTCCACCTTTGTGTCAATTGTAACTAAGGAAAAGCCCGAATTGGAAACTAAGGAGCGCTATGTTGTATGCGGGCTGTCGGACGGAGTTAGTACGGAAATTAAGAGCGGACTCAAGCCGGGCGAAAAGGTGCGCGGATTGGAAATAATGAGCAATTAGTACTATGAGTTTCAAACAATACATCGTTCTTTTTGCCTTATTGCTTGCCGTTCCACCGGTAGCATGGGCTCAATCTGCGCAAACAACAGCGGTTCCGTACGACACGCTCTACACAGCACCGGCAGCGCCCCTGTCGCTCGAAGAGTGCATTGCACGCGCCGTTTACTTTGATACGCCTACCGTCAGCCGCTCGTTGGATACGCTTCAGGCGCACATCGCACTGCAATCGGCTTGGCACAGCTTCCTGCCGTTTGTGGGCGCCTCGGTATCGCAAGATTTTAACTTTGGGCGAAGTCAGGATAAGCGCGGCGTAATGCTTGACCAATCCTCCGCTAATACGAGCTTTGGTGTCTCCGCTTCCATCGATCTTTTTAGCGGACTCAAGCGCATTGCCGAGCTTAAGGCGGCGCGTTTGGATAAGTCCCGCAGCATCGCCTCCTTAGAGCAGAGCACCGAAGAGGTTACCATTAGAGTGATTGGGCTATATTACAATTTGGTACTACAAACGGAGGTGCTCCAAACAAACAAGCTTTCTATAGAGCAAACGCGCCGTACGCTTGAGTACACAAAGCACATGGTTGACGCCGGCAAATGGGCTGTTTCCAAGCTTTATGAGGTGGAAGCGCGCCTTGCGAGCGACGAATTGGCACTAGCCAACGCCAAAGGGAGCCTTCTTTTGGCGCAACAAGCATTAGCGCAAGCGATAGCTTACTATGCACCAACGCCCATTGAGGTCGAAAAGCCCTCTACGGATGCGCTCATTGAAGAGGAACGAATGAAAATTCGCCCTATGGACGAAGTCTACCGCGAGGCACTTGCCAACCGACCCTCCTATCGCGCTACCCTACTCAATACCGAAATAGCGCGATTGATGGTGCAGAGCGCTCAAAGCGGATGGTACCCGTCGCTCTCGCTCCGAGGCGGATATTCCAACGGGTATTACCTCCCTTTGGATAAAGAGATGCGCCAATTAACCCCCTCTTTTTCCGATCAGATGAAGCAAAACGGTCGTTACTTTGTAGGGTTATCCCTATCCATTCCGCTATTTGACGGGCTACGCACCTACGATAATGTACGCCGGGCTCGACTTCGGACACAATACGCTGAAGTTGAACGCGCCGCCGAAGCCAGACGCCTCCAACAGAGCGTTTCCGAAGCTCATACCAATGCAACCACCGCACTGCTCGGCATTGATGCGGCAAATAAGAGCGTAGAAGCGGCGCGCAAGAGCTACGAAACCATGCGCATCGCCTTTGAAGCCGGGCAGCGCACCGCCGTGGATTTGGAACAAAGCCAAAATAAACTCCACGTAGCTGAGGTTGAAGCGCTTCGTGCCAAGTATGACTTCCTCTATAAAACAGCTATCCTCGAAACGATGACGCGCCAACCGGCTCCAAGTACCAATAATCGCTAACCGAATTCCATTCGGTTCCATTTGGATTGCGCTCCGTAGGTTCTGCCCGTACCTACGGAGCGCTTTTCTTTTTACATCCTTTCTTTCCAACTCTTGTGTATCTACCCATTTACCATAGTCTGCCGAGGTGCTCCGCAAAAGGTATATACATCTGTGCCAAAAGGTATATACATCTCCACCGATAGGTATATACATCTCCACCGATAGGTATATACATCTGCCTTCAAAGGTATATACCTTTCATTAGAGCCATGGGCACCTCTTTGGGGCTACTCACATAGATTGAAACAATTTCCTCCTCTTCCGTTTGTATTTAGCAATAAAAGTGTACCTTTGAGATGACAAGAGTTTTATAATATATGGCAGCGACAAGAAAAAAGACAACCAAGAAAATCTTCGTACTGGACACGAATGTAATTTTGCACGACTACGAATGTATCCACAAATTTGAAGAGAACGATATCTACATCCCCGTAACTGTATTGGAGGAATTAGACAAGTTTAAAAAGGGAAGCGAGCAGATCAACTTCAATGCGCGTGCCTTTGTCCGCTTCTTGGACGATGCATCGGACAGCGATTTCTTCCATAAAGGAGCCTCGCTGGGTGAAGGAAGAGGACGTCTTTATGTGTATCTTTCGGGACAGGAGCACCCCGCCGTTAAAGCAGCTTTCACCGATAGAATAGCCGATCACCGCATCCTCTCCGTGGCATTAAACATTGCGGAAGAACACAAACCTACGCCCACCATTTTGGTCACTAAGGACGTAAATCTGCGCATGAAGGCAAAAGCGCTCGGAATGCCGGTAGAAGATTACTTTAACGATAAGGTCACCGACCACAATATCTTCGAAAAGGCGCACGAGGAGTTTACTGGTATATCCGGCGATCTGATTGACCGCATTTATGCCGATAAGGGCGGTATTCCTGCGGAAGAGCTTGATTTTCACAGCAAATTGGTTCCCAACCAATGCTTCATCCTTAAAAGTGACCGCAACAGCATAATGGTGCGCTTCGATCCGTTCCGCCGAACCATCAACCAAGTGCCCAAACGCACCTGTGCAGGCATCACCTCGCGCAATGCGGAACAGGCATTCGCCTTCGAAGTACTATGCGACGAAGAGATTAGCTTAGTGGCAATTACGGGCAAAGCCGGTACTGGGAAAACGCTGCTCGCGCTGGCTTCCGCCATCGAACAGTGCGAACAGTACAACAGCATTATGCTGGCGCGCCCCATCGTAGCGCTTGCAAATAAGGATTTGGGCTTTCTTCCCGGCGATGAAAAGCAGAAAATTACCCCCTATATGCAACCGCTGTTCGACAATCTGAGCTTTATTAAGAGCCAACTCAAACCAAACGGTAACGAAATAAAACGCTTGGAACAAATGGAACAGGACGGAACCTTTGTGATTGAGGCACTTGCCTACATCAGAGGGCGTAGCCTATCCAATTCGCTCATCATTGTGGACGAAGCGCAGAACCTAACTCCGCACGAAGTGAAAACCATCGTAACGCGCGCCGGAGAAGGTACTAAAATCATTCTTACCGGTGATATTGAGCAGATCGACTCACCCTACCTGGATGCCGAAAGTAACGGATTGGCATACCTGGTGGACAAGATGCGCGAACAAGACCTATTCGCCCACGTCAACTTAGTAAAGGGCGAACGCAGCAAACTGAGCGAACTGGCATCCAACCTCCTCTAATCCCTACACAAAGATCTACCTGCCGAAACATATTTCAGCAGGTAGATCTCTTGTGCAAAGCTTCCTTTGCGTAAACCTCGAGATGAATATTATCCGATCGAGGAATCACTTCTTCGTGAGGGAGATGAGCTGTTCTCTTTAACATGTTATCGTCAATCGGAGTAACATAACGCAAAGAAGCTCAGGTTGGTATGTTTCATAAACCAAACACCATTACCCTTAACAGAAAAAGGGTGGGAAGCGGTGCTGCATGCGAGATATGGCTCTAAATTCAAGCGAAGGCACTATATTTGCAAAAGGAAAGTGAGGATATGCACTCGGATACGATGAAAGCATATACTCAAAAGCAGAATAAGAAGAATAAGTTGAACCTAATAAGAAGAGAAAACGATGAAAAAGTATCAATGTCAGCCTTGTGGCTGGATTTATGATCCCGCAGTAGGAGATCCTGATGGAGGTATCGCTCCGGGAACAGCATTTGAAGATATACCCGATGATTGGTGCTGCCCAATGTGCGGTGCCGAAAAAAGTGATTTTGAACCGTTAGACGAATAGACGTTTCATATAACTAATTGACAATACAAGGGAGACAATTAAAGCGTTTTCCTGAATGCAGCTCCCACAAAGGAGCTGCATTGATTTTGTCACCATTATAGATACAATGGAAGGCGCGCTTGCTTGGTCCGGTAATTGGTGGTATGATGCCGCTATGGTTGTTACAATCATAACAGCGGTATTTATCGCCTTATCGTCGGCTTGGGAACGAAAAAGCTTAACTATAGGGGAGGTGTGGAACAAAACGTTCTACCAAGGGACATCAAACGAAGTTGCGTTGCCGCTCTACCGCTCATTAATCGCCAAGATACTTCTTTCCATTGAAATAACTTTTATCGTACTTTGCTACCTCTACTCTGTGTTCCACGAAAGTTTATCGGAGTGGGGTTTTATAAGAATTGCACTCCTCTTTACAGGGGGGATGATTCTGTTTTACTTAACACGGGTTTGTATCTACCTTTTGCTCGGTAAAGTTTACCTATCTACAGCGGTATCTCATTCGTGGATAGTTAGTTACCGGTACATTGAGCAGGGAGCAGTGTATATTTTATTCCCGGTGATGGTTGTTGCCTGTATACCTTCCTGCTTGAAAGCACTACCCATCTTGTTTCTTTCGGTAATGGCATTGTGGCGAATTGCAGTAGTGATTATCTCGCTTAGAGCCTTTCGCGATAATAGCGAAGGTAGCCTTCCGCTCTTTTTTTTGTACCTTTGCAGTCACGAACTTATGCCTTTTCTGCTGTGCCTGGTAGCGTACAGCCGATTGTAGGCAGGTTAAGTACCTTCCCGCGGCGTAGGGCATAGTTCGAAACGACGTACGAGGTGCCAAAAAAGAGCATAGCATGAGCCGACAAATGGAAAAAGCAAAGAAAAAGATGCTTATTTCACAGCCCGAACCCTCTTCGGGAAGGAGTCCTTACTTCAGCATAGCAGAGCGATTCGGATACGACATCGATTTCCGGCAATTGATCCAAACTGTTCCCATTGATGCAGTGGCATTCAGGAAGCAACGAATTGATCCTCTTTCCTATACGGCTTTTGTATTCACTTCTAAAACCGCTATTGATTGTTTTTTCACTTTGCTCAAATCTATGCGGCTTACGGTGCCCGAAACAATGAAATACTTCTGCTCAAGCGAGAAAATTGCTCTATACCTTCAAAAGTATATTGTATATCGCAAGCGCAAAATATTCTTTGGGGAAGTGGGTCACACCGATGAGCTCGTGCGCCTTATGTCAAAACCTTCGCATAAGGGCGAACGCTTCCTGATTCCCGTGGGTGAGGATGGAATTAGCCCTTTGGTAGAGCAATTGGAAGGCACCAACTTTAATTACAAAAGCGTGGTTGCCTACGAAACAATTACCCGACCGTGGGAAGATAAACCTACTCACGCCTACGATTTGGTCATATTTTTCAGTCCCTACGGAATCAGTGCTATGGAAGAGCTGTTCCCGGACTTTAACAAAAAGAAGATACTGATTGGTGCCTTTGGAAAGCTAACAGAGGATGCACTGGTGAAAGCAGGTATGCAGCCCGACTTTACAGCTCCGACACCGGAATATCCCTCTATGGCGGGAGCTTTGGAGGCTTTCCTCGCCTCGCATGCCGAAGCATAAGTTTACCAAAGCCGAGCGACTATACAAAAAGCTCGACATTGAAGCGCTATTCCTGTCTAAACGAGCCTTTTCGGCTTATCCCTATCGCGTTGTTTACAGTTTGCGTGCTAATGCTGACAAAACAAACACGCCGAATGCTGCTTTACTGATAAGCGTTAGCAAAAAGCGCTTTAAAAATGCGGTGGACAGAAATCATATCAAGCGGCTTACTCGTGAGGCATATCGACTGAACAAAGAGCTACTTATCGGTATTCTTACGGAGAGAAACCTCGTACTGCACTTTGCGCTAATTGCTATTTGCGATGAGCTACCCTCATCTGCTTGCTGCCAAAAAGCCATGAAGCGGATCACAAAGGTACTTTCGAAGGAATCCCATGCTTATGGCCAATCATAAGAATAATATCGTTCTCCAAAAGCTGAGAGTTGCATCGGTATGGGTATTGTCGCTTCCGATACACTTTTACCAAATAGGCATTTCTCCGCTTTTCCCGCCTACATGCCGCTTTACGCCTACTTGTTCCACGTATGCGCTGCAAGCACTGCGTAAGTACGGTCCCTTCAAAGGCACCTATTTGGCGGTGCGTCGCATTCTGCGTTGCCATCCGTGGGGGAAATCAGGTTACGATCCCGTTCCGTGAGTGTTACGATACCCTATTGTAATTCGCACTGCCACCTATCTACACCGGTTCACGATGGGGAGTGCCAGCTTGTCTCGATTGATATTACCACAGAAAAGCTTCCCGATATGGGGATACGCCCGCGGACCGTTTATTCCATCGGACAACATCCATGGCACATTTCCGAAACCTCTCTATCAGACAGCATCATAAATAGCCTTGCTAAACGACCGGATGTAAAGGCAATTGGGGAATGCGGATTAGATAAAACTATCAAAGTCCCGATGGTGCTTCAGCAAAAGGTTTTGGAAGCTCAATGGTGTTTAGCGCAAGAACTCAAGCTTCCTATGATCTTACACATCGTAAGATCCTGGGGCGAACTACTTGCTTTTCGCAAACAAAAGGGCGACACCATCCCCTTGATTGTACACGGTTTTCGGGGCAACGCAACACTTGCGGCTCAACTAATCAACCACGGGTTCTACTTATCCTTTGGACCTCGCTATCAATCAGATGCTATCAAATACGCCTATCTTGCGGAAAAGATGCTTATGGAAAGCGATGAACATACCGAGCCGATTGAATTCCTGTATACAGAAGTTGCTGCTACGCTTGGCACCACAGAGCAGATTCTGCGCGAAAAACTGTTCGCAAGCAATAAACTTCTCTTTAATCTATAGCGACATCTGCCCACTTCGCAGTACCCTTCTTGTCATTCCCCTACAATAGGGCTACCGTTACGCAATATAACAGCATATTCAATAGAAATGGGTCTTCTACTCTATTCGGGAAATTGATAGCGTACCTCCTAAAGGCACAGGCTTTTGAGCTACACTCCCATTGGTTCGAAAAATGCTTGCAGAAAAGAAAAAATAGCTACCTTTGCAGAAGCGCAGATGAGAGGAACGGTTGCCTTCCTTGTAGGCAGAGTACCCCCTTATCCGCATCGGGATGTAGCACAGTTGGTAGCGCGCCACGTTCGGGACGTGGAGGTCGGAAGTTCGAGTCTTCTCATCCCGACTCGTATTTTGCTTATAACAATTCATCAGAATAATATTCTTTTTTGTAATGTGTCACCTGTAATTGGCACGTTCAAAGGGAAGAAGTAATTTAAATAATATGCAATCACAACTTTTAGGTAGTGAAGATTTGTTTTTGACAAAGAAGTAACTACCTTTGTGTGTGTTTTTCATAGTATTAGATTTAAGGTTGGAAAGGGTTTGTCGTGAGACAAGCCCTTTCATTTTTAATACCAACACCATTTAGAGTGGAGGTAAGGAAAATCAAAGAGAAATCCTTACAAGAAGGAGAAGAGCTCAGCTGTTAGGGAGCGAATATCTACGCGGAGGAGCTTCCCATCAAGCGATTCGCCCATGCGGAGCAATGCTTTGAGTGCTTGAGCTGCCATCAATGAGCCTAAAACACCTACGGCAGGGGAAAATACGGCAACCGGTGCTTCGTCACCACCCTCATTGTATTCCGGAAACAGATCGCTATAGCCCGGTCCATCGTTGCTATAGGTAAAAAGAGCGGATTGAAACGTATATCCCTGGATGGCTCCGTACAGATACGGAAGTTTACAAGCTCGTGCCGTAGCATCCAGAAGGTAACGTGTAGCCAGATTATCCGTGGCATCAATAATCATATCGCAATCAACAGCCAAATCCATAGCATTCTGCTTACCAAAACGCTTTATTACCGCTTCTGTTCGGCAATAGGGATTCAGCTCCGTAGCACGTTGAGCGGCAAGTTCCGCTTTGAAGCGTCCTACATCGTTCGTTCGGTATAATATTTGCCGTTGCAGATTAGAGAGAGCTACCACATCGCTATCCACAATGCGCAATGCACCGATACCGGCAGCCGCCAGATAGAGTATCAGGGGCGAACCGATGCCACCGGCACCGACGATTAGCAAGCGCATTTGTTTCAAACACACCTGCTCTGCTTCGCCAATGTCGGGCAGCATCAACTGACGCTCATAGCGCAGACGTTCACTCTCAGTTAGTGGCATAATTGCATTAAAGCCATCCGTCCCAATCTTTCCATACGGGTTCGTAGCCTTGGCTGCGTATAGCTGCCGCCATTTCGTCCACCGTACGACCGTCGTTAATGACAAATTGTTCCAGTTCCACATCCCGATGCGCATAGCCACCCGGCTCAGTGCTGGATGCCGCACTCATAGTGGTAACGCCAATCCGCATAGCCAAGTCGCGGAAGTCCGAGCTTTCGCGTGTGGAAAGGGATATATCCACTTCCGGATTGAAAAGACGATACGCCATAATCAATTGTGCCATTTGCTTATCGTTAATCGGATCTTTGGGCATAAAGGCACCTACATGCGGGCGCAATCGGGGCAACGAAATGGAGAATTTCATCTTCCAATAGTGCTTTTCCATCCAATCCATATGCATTGCCGTAAAGTAGGAATCGGTACGCCAATTCTGTAAACCTAATAATGCACCGATACCCATCTTTTGCATTCCTGCTTGTGCGCAACGCTCAGGTGTTTCCAAACGGTACCGATAATCCCTTTTTTGCCCTTGCAGATGGAATTGTGGATAGGCTTCGTGATTATACGTTTCCTGATACACACATACAAAGCTTATTCCGCTTTCACGGAGCGTTTTGTAATCTTCTGTATTCAAAGGCTGTACTTCGAGCGATATTTGCGCAAAATGTGGGCGCAGAGCATCCACAATCTCCTTATAGTAAGCGGTATCGGTCAGTTTGGGAGCTTCCCCGGAAACAATAAGTATATGACGGAAACCCCACTTTTTCAGCACCTCGATTTCCTCCATTACGTTCTCTACGCTGAGCTTTTTGCGCTTAATGGCATTATGACTGCTGAAACCGCAATAGATACAGTTATTTGTGCAGAAGTTAGACAGATAGAGCGGCACGTACATCTGTATTGTTTTGCCGAAACGCTGCCGCGTGAGCTGCTGTGCCTTCACTGCCATTTGATCCATAAAAGGTTCGCCGGCAGGAGATATCAGTGCTTTGAAATCTTCCAACGTGGGACGCTCAGCTTCTATAGCCCGTGCTACATCATCTGAGGTTTTGGCAAAAATGGACTTTTCTTCCGTGTCCCAATCGTAAGTAAGTATATGATCGTAAAAGCTCATTATCACTTCGTTTCCTTGTCAAAAAAGCCTTGCAGCGGTGAGGTAGCTACTGCAAAATTCCTTACTCCGGGCAATCCGGCTTCAAAGGCTTCGCGCCCGGCGATAACTGCATTTCGGAAAGCAAGAGCCATACGTTCGCTATTACGAGCGGTAGCAATTGCAGTATTCACCAGTACGGCGTCAGTACCCATTTCCATCGCTTCCGCTGCTTGAGAGGGGGCACCTATACCGGCATCCACCACTACGGGCACTTGGCTTTCGGATATAATTATTTCCAATAGTTCCTTTGTACGAAGACCCTTATTGGACCCGATGGGCGCGCCCAGTGGCATTACTACCGCAGCACCGGCTTCCTCCAAACGTTTGCACAGAACGGGGTCAGCCTGAACGTAGGGCAATACAATGAAATCTTCCTTTGCCAGTGTTTCCACCGCTTTGAGGGTTTCAATCGGATCCGGTAGTAGATATTTGGGATCGGGATGTACTTCAATTTTGATAAAGTTGGTGCCGAAGGCTTCCCGTGCCAAGTGTGCCGCAAAAATGGCTTCTTCCGCATCGCGTGCCCCACTGGTATTGGGCATAAGGGTAACCCCCTCCACAGCGGTTATATGTTCCACTAAGCTGTCGTGATCGCGCTCGGTTTCCAAGCGTTTCAGCGCTACCGTGACCAACTGGCTCCCGGAGGCGGTGATGGCAGCCTTCATAGCTTCATTGGACGGAAACTTACCCGTTCCGACAAAGAGGCGAGACGTAAATTCGTGTCCCGCAATTACTAAAGGCTCATTCATATTCTAATGTTTGTTTTCAAAGGTTTCTATTGAAATGTTTGTTGCTGAGCGTGGTTAATTGGTTCGCACTCAGCGATATATTTGTAGCTTTGTTAATCGCTCCGGAAACGGCTACTCCGTTTATTGCGAAGCGTCCCAATGCTTCGATGTCAGGGGCTGTAATGCCTCCGATCACAAAGAGCGGAACGGATTCCGTATTGGAAGTGATGATTTGCTCTAAGTTTTCAGGGGTAACCATCGGGCTGAGATGGGTTTTGGTCCGGGTAAAGTGCCATGGCCCCACCCCAACATAATCGGCGCCTTCCAAGGTTCTATAATGCAAATCATGTGCCGTATTGCAAGTTCCGCCAATAATTCGGTTTATGCCCAACCGCTTGCGCGCTTCGCCTATAGAGGTATCGCTAAGTCCCAGATGCACGCCGTCCGCTCCACTTTCCAGTACCGCTTCCACATCATCATTAATGATAAGCGTTGCCTCCTCGTAAGCCGCCATTAAGGTTTTAAGCTTGCGTGCGGTGGTAACGATATTTTCGTGCGATGCTTCCTTCATACGCAGCTGTATCCAGCGCACACCGCCTTGCAGAGCGGCTTCAGCCTGTTTCAGCACAAGTTCCGTATCCGATGCATCAGTGATATACATCAAATGCGTTGTTCGCAATGCTCGCTCCTTGCGAACTTGCATCCGGTCGTTTCGCTCCATAAAGAGGCGATTGCTACTGCGGAGCAATGTTTCTACATATTGCTGTCCAAACCGGCATGCTTGCGTAAGCGTGAACCCTCGCGACAAAAAGGCGGTAATCGCAGATGATAATGCACATCCTGTGCCATGCTTCGTAGAAGGCGCTTTTGGTATGGAATGGGCGACAAAATGTCCATCCGGCAAAAAGAGCGTATCCGTGGAGCAATAGGCACTATCCGCACTATGTCCGCCCTTGAGCAAAACGGCAACTCCGAGTTCCCGTGCAGCTTGCTTCACCATAGCGGGATCGCTGCTACCAAACAGTGCTTCCGCTTCAGGCAGATTAGGCGTAATTAGGTCTATCAGCGGAGCAATTGTTTGTAGTACTTTTCGTTCGGGAGATGCGTGCAAAGCGATATCTCCTTGGGTCGGTTTAATCACCGGATCCCATACAATTCGCTTCACTCCTCCGGCGCGCAATACTTTAGCATAAGCCGCCACATCGGCAATTTCTGCCGTCAGCGCTATTTTAGCCGCTATGGGCTTATGAATCGTAAGCAGGTGAGCAGCAGCCTCCAATCCTTTTTCCAAAGGAGTTGCATAGGTGCTTTTGAATTCTTCCTCGTGCTGTACCGTGCAGACCGTCACCACAGATAGCGGAAATATGCCTAAATGCTCCATATTCAGCACATCGGCAATCATTCCGGCACCGCTTGATGGGTCGTGACCGGCAATGGTTAGCGCTTCGTTGCGCGGAAAAGCGAGGAATCGCTCCAAAAGGCAATTACCGCTATCGAAAAAATAGCCCATTGCCGCCGCACCGGAAAAACCGTACTGCATTACCTCTTTAGCACGTTCCGGCGTAATTCCGCCCAGAGCGAGTACCGGAAAGGATAAATGCAATAATCGTTCCGTACATTCTTCCAACGGCACATTTGCTTTATAACCCGCTTTGCATATACTGTCGTACACCGGGCTGAGTAGCGCAAACTGGGGTTTAAAGGGCAAATGCTCCAATTCCTCCAGCGAATGAGTAGAGGTGCTGATGCGCAAACTGCGTGCATCGGCGAAGCAAAATTCCTCGCGACGTGCCTTATTCAGGTGAATTCCTCCTACTGAAGCGGTTTGGGTTAAATCGTAGTAGTTATCCACCAAGAGCAAATGCCGCCATTTGGGCTCAATAGCTGCCACAACCGCCTCATAATCACTTCGATCCGCCCCCGGCATACGAATGATGAGTGCATCCAATCCGGAAGCAAAAAGGCTATTGTAATTCCGCGCCAGTGCAGGCGAAACCGTTGGTGGTGTAATCAGCGCAATCATTGTTCGTTACAGGCAGAATTCGCTTTTTCTCCCTTGATTTGATCCTGCAATTGCTTGGAAGCGCGCATCGAGCAGAAATGCTCGCCGCACATCGAGCAGAAATGCGCTTTTTTATGTCCTTCCGCCGGCAATGTTTCATCGTGGAACGTCATTGCCGTTTCACTATCCAATGCGAGATGGAACTGATCCATCCAACGGAACTCATAGCGCGCTTTGCTCATCGCCCAATCGCGCCAGTACGCCGCCGGGTGCCCTTTGGCGAGATCCGCCGCGTGTGCCGCCAATTTGTACGTAATAACCCCCTCTTTCACATCTTCGCGATTCGGCAAGCCGAGATGCTCTTTCCGCGTAACATAGCAGAGCATCGACGTACCGTACCAACCAATCATTGCCGCGCCGATAGCACTGGTGATATGGTCATAACCGGGAGCTATATCCGTAACTAACGGCCCGAGCGTATAGAAGGGAGCTTCGTTGCACAGATCCAACTGAAGATCCATATTTTCTCTAATCTTTTGCATCGGCACGTGCCCGGGACCTTCGATAATTACCTGTACATCATGCTTATCGGCTATACGTGCAAGCTCGCCCAGCGTACGTAGTTCCGCAAACTGAGCTTCGTCGTTGGAATCGGCAATAGAGCCGGGGCGCAATCCGTCGCCTATAGATACGGCCACATCGTATTGCGCCAAAATCTCACATATCTCTTCGAAATGCGTATAGAGGAAACTTTCCTGCTTGTGGATGGTACACCAATGTGCCATAATAGCGCCTCCACGCGACACAATTCCGGTTAAACGTTTCATGGTGAGTGGGATATGCTGCCACCGCAACCCGGCATGTATGGTAAAATAATCCACGCCCTGCTCTGCCTGCTCTATCAGCGTATCGCGATATATCTCCCACGTAAGTGCCTCTGTTTTACCCTTTACCTTCTCCAAAGCTTGATAAAGCGGCACGGTACCTACCGGAACCGGACTATTGCGCACGATCCATTCGCGTGTTTCGTGGATGTTTTTACCGGTAGAAAGGTCCATTACGGTATCAGCTCCCCACCGCGTTGCCCAAACGGCCTTTTCGACCTCTTCGGCGATACTGCTGGAAAGAGGCGAATTACCGATATTGGCGTTGATTTTGACCAAAAAGTTCCGACCAATAATCATCGGTTCGCACTCGGGGTGATTGATATTTGCCGGAAGAATGGCTCTGCCTGCGGCTATTTCGTCGCGAACAAATTCAGGCGTAATCAGCTCCGGCATATGAGCGCCAAAGCCTTCGCCCTTTTCTTTCCGATAAGCCTCGCGAATGCGGTCGCAACACTGATTTTCGCGTATTGCCACATATTCCATTTCGGGCGTGATAATTCCCTTGCGCGCATAGTGCAACTGCGAAACGCGATGTCCCTTTTTGGCACGAAGCGGATGGGATTCGATGTGCTCAAAGCGTAAATCGTCCAAACGCTTATCACTACGACGCATTCTGCCGTATTCGCTACTCAAATCGTCCAAACGCTCTACATCACCGCGCGCTTCAATCCACTCGCTACGAAGTTTGGGCAATCCCTTGCGCGGATCCGCCTTATATTCCGGATCGGTATAAGGACCGCTCGTATCGTACACTACCACAGACTCATTGGGGTGGCGCACACCGTGTTCGTCAATGGTATCCGTGAGTGCGATACGACGCATCGCTACGGAAACGCGTTCGCCCTTAACATATATCTTTTCGCTACCGGGAAGCGCACCCTGTGTGATGGTTACGTCCGCCGCATTGTCTCTTGCTTTCATATTTTGCTCTATTACTTTTTGTTTCCTGATTTAGGTCAACCGCCCTTAACGGCGCCAATAATAATGAGCGCATCTCCCTCTTGCAGCGAAAAGGAATCCAACTCCTCGCGCCGGATGATACGCTTATTTACCGCTACCGCAATATGCGTTGTGGGATACCCGCCGGCAGTCAACACCGCTAAGGGCGAGCTTCCTTCGGGTACCGCCTGGTCTTTTCCGTTTATACTGATATGAATCATACTCATCTCTCTTATGCCAAAGCAGGTTTCTCCGTTCCGTTTCCCGGGCGGCATACCTTGAACCTTCATAATTAAGTGAGATTGAGCAGAGGCGAGCTGTACTCGCTCTTTGATTGTTCCATCTCTCTTCCCTACGCCGGTATTATCCGGATCAGGTCACGGGTATTATCTCAGCTCTCCGCAAAGGGAGTGCACCCCCAAGAAATAGTGCCATCGTACGGGGAGGAACGCCCTCCCTACTTTAGCTTTGACAAAGATAAGCAAACCAATCGGATTAGCAAGCCTTCTGACCACCGACCTACCTTCTCCACCGCACCTCCATCCTAATCGACAGGCGTGCCCCTACTCCAAACGCCCGGCTTGCACCCGATGCCCCGATACGTATATACCTTTCATTCGATAGGTATATACCTCTCGACCGAAACCTATATACCTTTCGATTGAAAGGTATATAAGTTTCGGGAGGGGTTGATATGCTTCGTGGAGAAGCGGTTAGAGGGCATCGCCGCGTTGCGCTGCCTGGAAGCGGGCATAACGCCCTCCGAGTGCGAGCAGCTCGGCATGCGTTCCCTGCTCCACGATATACCCATCGTCCAAAACAGCGATCATATCAGCGTGCTCAATGGTAGAAAGGCGATGCGCAATGATAATTGTGGTGCGGTCCTTTAGCAGGTGATTTAGCGCATTCTGTACGGCAAGTTCGCTTTCGGCATCCAAAGCTGAGGTAGCTTCGTCCAGGATTAGGATCGGCGGGTTCTTGAGCAACGCTCGGGCTATGCTTATTCGTTGGCGTTCTCCTCCGCTCAGTTTGCCACCACGGTCGCCTATATTGGTATCGTATCCTTGAGGCATTTGGCGGATAAATTCATCTGCGTATGCAATAACGGCGGCTTCCTTTATCTCGTCGCACGTGGCATTTGCCTTCGAAAGGGCTATATTGCGCGCCACCGTATCATTAAAAAGAATTGCTTCCTGATTAACATAACCGATCAGAGCACGCAGCTCTTCTATACGGAAGTTCCTTATATCAACCCCATCGATACGTACGGCACCTTCGTCCGGATCAAAGAAGCGCGGCAGCAGGTCGGCTATGGTACTTTTGCCACTTCCGGAGAGCCCCACAAGCGCTACGGTTTTACCTTTAGGTATAGTCAAATTAAGGTTTTTCAATACCGGTTTATCCTTAACATAGCCAAAGGAAACGCCATCGTAGGTAATGTTCTTTTCGAAAACTGCAGGCTGCGGACGAGCAGGCGAAGCGATCGGATTCTGCACATTCAGCACAGCTTCAATACGTTCCATCGAAGCCATCCCGCGTTGCACCGCATAGGTGGCGCGCGTCAGCTCCTTAGCCGGATTAACCACGCTATAGAAAATGACCAAATAGTATATGAATGTGGGCGCGCTAATCGTGCTGTTACCGGACAAAATAAGCGTACCTCCGTAATAAAGAATAACCGCAATAGCCACGGTTCCAAGGAATTCGCTCATCGGATGTGCCAACTGTTGCCTACGATACACGCGTGAGGTGATACGCCGGTAGCCTTCGTTGGCTTGCCGAAAGCGTGTTTCCATCCGCTCTTCCGCTCCGAATGCTTTAATCACGCGGAGGCCGCCGAGCGTTTCCTCTACATAATTCATCAGCACGCCCCATTTATTTTTTCCTTCCAAGCTATCGCGTTTGAGCCGTTTTCCCACAACGCCCATCACCAATCCGGCTATGGGCAACACAACAATAACAAAAAGCGTGAGCTGCCAGCTGATAAAGCACAACGCCACTACATAGATTAGTATGAGAATGGGGTTCTTAATGAGCATCTCAAGCGTATCCACAATCGAGCTTTCTACTTCCGCCACATCAACGGATATACGCGCAAGTAAGTCACCTTTATGCTCTTCGCTCATATAGCCCAGCGGCAAGCGGAGAATCGCTCCGTTGAGTTTGTTGCGCAAATCACGCACTACGCCGGTACGCACCGGGATGAGACTCCATAAACTGGCATAGGTAGTCAGCACTTTAATGAGCGTCATTACGCCCAAATAGAGGCAAAATACGAGTAGCGCACGAGTGGGACCGATGGAATCGATCAGAGAAGCTATATAGTAATTGAAGTTATTGCCGACGGCAGCTGCCCATTCGCTCCAGCCTGCAAAGGAGTTTAACGATATGGAAGAGAGAGGAATGAGCTCGGTGGCACCCGTTTCCATACCGAAAAGTATCTTCAGAATGGGAATAATGAGCGAGAAAGCGGCGAGGTTGAGCAGAGCCGCCAAAATATTGGTAACTATACTCAATGCCACATAACCGGAGTAAGGCTTTACATAGTGCCTTATGGTGCTTCGGAAACTACTCATTATTCAGCGGAACATCTTTCTTCAGTGGAGCCTCAATTATGCTGCGAACGTCGGAAACAGCACGTACAATATTGCGCGGATAAGGCTCGCTCTGATCAATGGTATAGAGCGGATGGATGGTCATCGTTAATCGGGTGGGCTTAATTTGCCACTTTCCCTTGCGCAACGCATCAAAGGAGCCTTCCAGCGTAACCGGTAGAATAGGCACACCCAACTCTTGCGCCATAACAAATCCGCCTTTCTTAAAGCGAAGCATATTACCGGTTTCCGTACGATGCCCCTCGGGGAAAATGGCAATGGATACGCCTCTTGCGAGTACATCACCGGCACTGCGGAGCGTTTCCTTTATGGAAGCGGGATTATGCTCATCTACATATATAAAACCAGCCGTAGCACAAGCCCGACCCATAAAGGGCACTTTTCTGAGGCTCGCCTTCATAACCCAGCGGAAAGGTCTACCGATACGGGCGTAAATCATAAAGATATCCATCGCGCCCTGATGGTTTGCCATAATCACTAAAGGCATATTCCTTTCGGGCAGATTCTCTTTTCCATACACTTTTACCGGACAAAGAAACAAAGCGCATGCTACCATGCTCCACCACTTACCCGGATAATAGGCAAAAACGCCCTTTCCAAAGAAGAAACATCCCACCATAGTGAGCAAAGAGAACAGAATGGTGGAGAGAACAAAAAGAGGAACGGCAATAAGCCAGTAATATATCGTGTAGAGAGCTTTCAGCATATACTTGGATGTTGCTCTGCATTACGCGAGCCACGTTCTTCCTTACGTTGACGAATCAAGGCATCTATATCATCGGAAAATTCCTCCGGCACGAGCAAATCATTATCAATTTTTCCGATTGTAGCCAATCCACCGGTAGAGGTTTCCTTGTAGAGCGAGGGCAAATCCTTACCGGTTTGATGCATTGTTTCTACTACTCTATCGAAACTAACGCGGTGCCGTCCGTCGGTAAAATTGGCATAAGTATTGGCATCCAGTGCTCGGCTTGCGGCAAAAGCGTTACGTTCGATGCAGGGAATTTGTACCAATCCGCAAACAGGATCGCATGTTAGCCCCAAATGGTGCTCTAATCCCATTTCCGCGGCATACTCGATTTGGTGAAGTGTTCCCCCAAAAAGCTGCGAAGCGGCTGCAGCCGCCATCGAACAAGCAACGCCCACTTCGCCCTGGCAGCCTACTTCTGCACCGCTGATGGATGCATTTGTGCGAACCACATTCCCAAACAGCCCCGCAGTAGCCAAAGCACGCAGAATACGCATATCGGTAAAGTGACGCGTTTCCTGCAAATGATACAGAACCGCAGGCATAACGCCGCAACTACCACAGGTGGGAGCGGTCACTACCAGCCCGCCGGCGGCATTTTGTTCGCTAACGGCAAGCGCATAGGCATATACCTGTCCGCGGGAACGAACGCTCTCGGAGTAGCTCATTGTCTTAATCATGAACTCGGCTGCCTTACGCCGTAAGCCCAAACCTCCCGGCAGCACGCCTTCCGCTTCCAGCCCTTCGTGGATCGCCTGCTTCATTACTTTCCACACTTCTGCCAGATAATCCCATATATCCTTACCTTCGCTTCGTTCCACATATTCCCAATAGCTCATTCCGTACTTCTGCAATACGGGAATCATATCGTTGATGTGGTGTAACTTATAGATGGGATTGGATACCTGTTCGTTGAAGTTTTCGTTAGCCAGCACACCCCCTCCAATACTGTAGACGGTAAAACGCTTCAGCTCACTCCCATCGGCAGCCAGAGCCCGAAAGAGCATTCCGTTGGAATGGAACTTTGGTTCGATCTTTGGCTCGAAGAGGATTGTAGTGGGATGTATAGGATTCAGTACGGATAAAATGGCGGCATCGGTCATATGCCCCTTACCTGTGGCGGCAAGGCTCCCATAGAGCGTAACCTCAAATGAGGCCACATCCAAGGCAGCTACCTGCTTACGGAATATCTCCGCCGCACGCATCGGGCCAATCGTATGACTACTGGACGGGCCGTGTCCGATGCGGTAAATCTGTTTAATGGTATCCATCATAGGGCTTTTCCTCCCTTTTTGCCTAATTGTTTCCCTTCTTTGGGCTGTAAAGGTACAACATAATGAAGAAAGAATAGGGAGCGGTACGGCGCGCAGATCAGTGCTGCGCTTCCAATGCCTCGCTATCTTCTTCGGCGGAGAGCTCGTGCTCTAAGCGGAGCGTAATGGTAGTACTGTCGCACACGGCAGAGGGCCCGAAGTACTGAATGGGACCCGGATAGCGAAACGCCACGCCCTTAGCCCAATCCGCTCTATGCGTTGCAAAGTAACGGAAGGGTTCTCCCTCCAAATCAACCGGTGTTTTGCGCACCACAGGTACACGTCTGCCATCGCGCTCTTCCATCTGCATCATCGAAACGAACGGCACACCGTACGGGCGCCATTCTCCGGGGAAAGCAACCAAGTTACCCGCCGCCGCCATATAACCGTTGGCACCATTCAAAGCCAAGGCGACAGCGGTCAAGCCAAGCGTATAGCAATAGGAAGCATCAAAGTTGGAAGGCATAGAGGAACGCCCTTCATAGCCAAAGAAGTGCGTAATAGCGGAGAACTTTCCGCCGTAACTTCCGCGCTCGCTGCGTTTTTTCAGTTCCTTAGCCACCAAGCGCGCCATCAATTCCTCGGTTTGCACGCGGCTCAGCTGTACATTGCCGTGCGGATCGCGGTCTAACATCAGCTGCCCCGCTACATCGTTAGGCAGCGAAAGGAACAGCTCCGCGCTCTCTTTGCTCAGTTTGCCCGCTACAAAGCGAATGGTCTCGCTCTTCTTTACAATCAGTATATTCTTTTCCTGCTCACGCAGAACCGTATTGAGTTCTCCGATGAGACGCTTCATTCGGGGCACGAATTCGATTAATCCTTCGGGAAGCAGCACCACACCGAACGGGTATCCGCTATCGTAACGAGCCACCACCGTATCGGCAATAGCCTGCACTATATCGTCCAGCGTTAAGCCCTTCGCCTGCACCTCCTCGCTAATGATTGCCATTGTGGGCTGCGTTTGTAGCGCACATTCCAAAGTGAGGTGCGATGCACTGCGTCCCATCAGCTTAATGAAGTGCCAATATTTCTTCGCCGAATAGCAGTCTCGCTGAATATTGCCCACCAATTCGGAGTATACCTTGGCGCAGGTATCAAAGCCGAAGGAGGTTTCGATGTAGCGGTTCTTGAGGTCTCCGTCGATCGTCTTGGGGCAACCAACCACACAGAGCTTTTCTCCCTGCTCGGCACAATACTCTGCCAGCAACGCGGCATTGGTGGCGGAGTCGTCGCCCCCTATAATAATGAGCGCGGAAAGATCCAACCGTCGCGCAATGGTAATCACCTTTTCGAAGTCCTCCACCCGCTCTATTTTGGTACGATCCGAACCGATCATATCGAATCCACCACTGTTTCGGTAGCGATCAATCAGATCTTTGTGCAATTCGATGAATTGATGCTTGAGCAAGCCACCGGGCCCCATCAGAAATCCGTACAGACGCGATGCCGCGTGATGCGCTTTGAGCGCATCGTACACTGCTGCAATTACGTTGTGCCCCCCGGGAGCTTGTCCCCCCGAAAGGAGTACCCCTGCATTGAACGGACGACGAATACCGGCACGCGCTTCGGTGGGCTCGAGTTGAAGCAGAGGTAATTGCCCCGTACGGGGGAATAGTTGGCGCAACTCTTCACTTACCGGCTCCGGCAGCTCATCGTTACTTTGCCGCATCGAGCTGGAACCTTTCAGCACAGCAGGTACCTCCGGCTTGTAAAACTCTCTAAGCTTATCTAATCGTATATAGGTCATCGTTCTGTTCCGTTAAATGCTATTTCTACGGCAAAGATATAGAGTGCCGATTACATAACGATGAAGTTCCCTCTTTTCTTCCATCCTTTACGGTTGTTTCTACGTAGTTTCTCAACTATTTCTACGTACCTTTTCTATAAATTCTTAAAAGGATTTATACAAATCTCTTAAAGGATTTATACGCGTAATTTAAACGATTTATACAAATCCTTTAAAGGATTTGTCGGAAAGGTATAGTGAAATGGTTGAGGATGTACGTAGAAGCGGTTGAGCTTCTACGAAGAAAAGAGCGAAAGGGTTCGATAAAGGCAATGCAGTGCAGGCAAATGCTTACCTTTGTGACCGCTTGGCGACGGAACGAATGAAGCAAGAGAGGATACAAGGCAACCCTATGGCGAACGCATTCCGGCGGAGAGCCGGTGTAGGTGTTGCTACCCTGCTCGCCGCGCTACTCTTATGCTTGCCGGCATCGGCTGTACGTTTGGTCCGATTGGATAGCCTTTTGCGCGAAACGGTAAGCCGTCCGCAGCCCGGAAGCAGGGTTGCGCCCAAAGCTCTTTTGGGAGCCGATTCCACAACACGAACCGATTCGGTTCCGCTCCTTACCGCTCCGCGCTCCGATACCACTGCCACGGCTGCTCCCGTCGCACCGAAAGAAAGTTCGGAAGAGCCTATTGTACTGCAGGACGTGGTACACTTCGCCGCGGAGGATTCCATCGTGCTGTTGGGGCAAAACGAGGTCTTCTTTTTCGGTCCCGGCAATGTGGATTACCAAACGAATAAGCTTAACGCCAACTTTATGAAGATGCGTGTGGACAGCTCCGAGGTGTTTGCGCGCTATGTACTGGATAGTTTGGGGCATCCCACGGCATATCCCGTCTTTACGGATGGCACGCAACAATTCGAAACGGAGACGGTTCGCTACAACTATAACACGCAAAAAGGGTACATCACCGGCGTACTGACCCAGCAGGGCGAGGGTTTCCTTTCCGGCGAGCAGGCTAAGCGGATGCCCGATAATACGATGTATTTGCAGGGCGGACGCTTCACCACGTGCGATAACCACCTAAACCCGCATTTTTACCTACGTATGAGCCGCGCCAAAGTACGACCACATAAGGATATCGTTACGGGACCGGTCTATTTGGTTATGGCAGGGGTTCCGCTCTACGTAATCGGGTTGCCGTTCGGCTTCTTCCCGTTCAACGAAAAACGTACCAGTGGAATCATTATGCCCTCCTATGGCGAAGAATCCGAAAAAGGCTTCTATTTGCGCAGATTGGGGCTCTATTTTGCCATCAACGACTATGTGGATTTGACCGTTCGAGCGGACCTTTACACCAAAGGCTCCTGGGGCGTAAATGCCGATCTTAACTATCGTCGGCGCTACATGTATTCGGGTCACTTTAGTGCCGGATACGTTTCCACCGTTCGTGGCGATCGGCACATCAAAGGCGACTTCTCCCAAACGCGGGACTTTAACGTCAATTGGTCGCATACGCAGGATCAGAAAGTGGATCCGCTGCGTACCTTTTCGGCAAGCGTAAACTTCTCCACCAGCAGCTATAACCATAATTCGGAAGATACGCGCTTTGATCCGGATAAACGGGCTCAGAACACCAAGGGCTCCAGTATAAGCTATTCGCGCCGTTTTACCGAAATTCCGCTCACGCTCTCCGCCTCCTTCAACATCGACCAGCGCAGCCGCGACTCCACCCTATCCGTCACGCTGCCCAACCTATCCATATCGCTCAGCACGGTCTATCCGTTCAAGCGCAAGAAACGTGTGGGCAAAGAGCGTTGGTATGAGAAGATTTCGCTTTCCTACAACGGATTGCTGCGCAACAGCATCACCACAAAGGAAAACCTAATCCTCAAATCCAATTTGATAAAGGATTGGAAGAACGGAATGCAACACACTATACCTATTTCCGCTTCCTTCGATCTGTTCAACTACATAAAGGTAACGCCGAGCTTCAACTACAACGCAAGTTGGCACACGCAAAAGATATACCAAGCCTACAGCGATAGCCTAAAACGTGTGGTGGATGCCGATACCGTATACGGCTTCTATCACGTGCAGGACTTCAGTACCGCCCTTTCACTTTCCACCACTTTGTACGGTTTTTACACGCCGTGGCGCATCTTTGGCAACAAAGTAAAGATGATACGCCACCGTATGACTCCATCAGTGAGCGTGAGCTATCGACCGGACTTCGGCACGCCTTTCTGGAAATACTACGAAACGCTGCACTATACGGATGAAAACGGAGGCGAGCACGAGGAGATCTATTCGCCGTTCCAGCGCGGTCTGTTCAGTCCACCCGGGCGAGGGAAACAGGCAATGTTGAACTTCTCGGTAGGCAATAACCTCGAAATGAAAGTGAGGAACTCGCGCGACACCGTAGGAGAGGATCGAAAGATTAGTCTTATTGACCAATTCGACTGGCGAACGAGCTACAATATGGCAGCCGATTCGTTCCGTTGGAGCGATATTGGCGTTAATTTGGCACTTCGCTTTAGCCGACGCTTCGTAATCCGTTTGAGCGGTAGCTTTGATCCGTATCTGTACGATTGTACCGTGGATGCCAACGGAAGGGTATATCCGCGCCGCATCAATAAGCTCCGTATTGCCAACGGAAAAGGCTTTGGGCGGCTAATTGGTACCGGAACCGGATTTAACTATACCTTCAACAATCAAAGTATTACCCAAATCTCTACCTTCTTCAAAGGACTTTTTGCCAAAAAAGAGGGCAAAGGCGCGCAACCCGATGAAGGCGATTTGCCGGGAAACAATACCGAGCCGATGGGTGATATGCCCTCAATGCCGCAAACAGAACGCGAGCCGGGCGGCAAACCTGATATCAAACGCTCCGGAGGAAAGGGCGTTAGCCGAAACGACATTAGTAGCGACGGCGTAAACGTGTACGACGAAAACGGATACATCAAGCAAGATATCCCATGGTCCTTCTCCGTTAACTACAGTATGAACTTAGCGTGGGATAGGCAGAACTTCAACCCGGAAAAGAAAGAATATCCCTACAAATTGACGCATAACCTCAGCTTCCGTGGCGACTTGCAACCAACCAAGAACTGGAGCTTCTCCTTTGATGCAAACTACAACTTTGATCAGAAGAGAATTACCAATATGACCATTTCCGCCACCCGAACAATGCACTGCTGGCAACTAACTGCTAACATTATTCCGGTAGGTGTATACAAAAGCTATATGGTAACCATCGGTGTATCCTCACAGATACTGAAAGATCTCAAGTACAATCTAAGCAATACCAAGCAAGGTGCTAACGATACCGGCACTTGGTACTAATCATTGAAACAAATAAGATGGAACAACAATACAGACGCAAAAGCATTTTCAGCATGTTGCCACCGGCAACACTGAACCTAATTATTATCAATACCCTGCTGTGGCTGGGAGAACTGGTGCTGCTTCGCTATGGAATCAGCTTGGTGAATCTATTCGGTATGCACTATTTTGAGGCACCAAGCTTTGGCTTTTGGCAACTGATCAGCTACGCCTTCTTACACGATGAAGCAAGCTTTTCGCATCTTTTCTTCAATATGTTCGCACTCTTTATGTTCGGCGGACAGGTGGAACGAATGTGGGGCAGCGGACGCTTTTTGCTTTTCTACGTAGTTTGTGCCCTAACCGCAGCGATAACGCAGCAGGCAGTTTGGTACTTCGGGCTGCACGATATGGCACTAATGAGCGCAGGCTATGCCACAGAGCAATACGTAACCATAGGAGCTTCCGGCGCCGTCTTTGGCTTATTGCTTGCCTTTGGTATGCTGTTCCCCAACGCGGTTATCTATATGTTTTTTATCCCCATTCCCATCAAAGCCAAGTACTTTGTTATATTCTACGGGGTAATTGAGCTTTTGCTCGGAATAAAAGGTATGCAAACAGGAGTGGCTCACTTTGCTCATGTGGGCGGAATGATCGGTGGACTCGTGCTTATCCTACTCTGGCGTAAAAGAGGAAGAATAGGCGGACCGTACAATTAACTATGCAAAAACGAAGCTCCGTAAGGCAGATTGTTTGCGGTTATCCGCTTATTACAAGCTGCATTGTGCTTTATGTGCTGGTAGCACTCGGTAAGTTTGTGTTGCGGGTAACACGGCTTGGCGGGGCATACGACATAGATTCACTCTTTTGGCTCAATGGCTTTATGAGTGATTTTGTACGGAGACCGTGGTGTTTTCTTACTTATATGTGGTTTCACAACGATGTGCTTCACCTCGCCGTCAATATGTTCGTGCTATATCTTGCGAGCAAAGCGTTTCTCACTCACCTAACTAAGAGACTTCTTCTATATGTTTTCGTACTCGGCGGTGTAGTGGGAGGAATGCTTTATCCGCTTCTTTTCGGATTAATCCACCTAATGGGCGGACGCTCGTTTCCATTACCACTATTAGGTTCCAGCGGAGCCGTGCTGGCGGTTGCGGGTACCATTGTTTGCTACGTAAGCCGGGGAACGCGCTTTCGTATAGGGAAACGCGCCTATTCACTTGGTCAGGCCGGGCTACTTTTGGCAATTCTCGCCTTTTATCCTATACTATGGGGCAATTGGGGCGGGGTAATTGTTCATCTCGGCGGCATAATCACCGGAGCCGTTTGGGGCATCGTATTACGCCGTAATGAGCAGAGATTGCTGGCTCAGGAGCAAGCCGATGCGCGTTCCGCAAACGAGGATAAAGCAAAACGTAGCGGCTATAACGCATTAGGAGAGGAGGAACGCAGTAAACTATGGTAACTACCACGAACAAAGCATCAAATAAAGGCACGCCTGCAAAGGGCAAACGGGTTAACTACGCCGGTATGCTTTGGCGGCTGATCCGTATTCTGTTTAGCTCCGTACGCAGAGTACTCAACTTACTGTTTGCACTTCTGTTGTTGCTCTCTGTATCCGCACAAGTCATATCGCCCGAGAGTACTACCATCCCCGCATTCCTGGGAATGGCGTATCCGTTCCTTTGGGTAATTATATGCCTATTTGCCGTTTATAGCCTTATACGCCGAGCGCGCGGTTATTTCATTGCCAATTTGATTCTATTGGCTGCTGTGTCGCCAACCACTTTTACCTACCTTCCGGTGCACGAAAGCAAGCCAATAACGCCTACTCGGGACGAAATAAAGGTTTTGTCCCTAAATACGCAGGCATTCGGTTACGAAAAGCATCTTCCCGGCAAGCCCAATCCCGTTCTTTCCTATATAAAGGAGAGTGGCGCGGATATTGTTTGTCTACAGGAAGCACTACTGATTGACCGGCAAAAGGGCTATGTATCCGAAGCAACGCTCAAGAGCTTCCTCCCCCAATTTCCCTATATTGACCGCCACACAGCTCAGCCGAGCGGCGGCAGTAGCCTAATCCTGCTCTCGAAATATCCGATCGAAAACGCCCGCCGTATCCCGCTCTCTTCCGTATTTAACGGAGGAATGGCGTACGTGCTGCGTATTGGGAGCAAAAAGCTCACCGTAGTTAACCTGCATTTGGAGTCGTTCCGTCTCACCAATCGGGATGCAGAACGCTATCTGGAGCTGGTAAAAGGTGCTGATACGCAAGCGCTACGCGATCAAATGGGGCAAAAGCTTGGAACCGCTTTCCGAAAACGCGCTGAACAGGTGGATGCGCTCCGTATGGATCCCGCATTTACCGATAGTAAATATCTGCTTATCGCGGGGGACTTTAACGATACTCCCATATCTTATACCCGTTATCGTCTTGCCGAAGGACGTACGGATGCTTTCAGACATAGCGGATCCGGCTGCGGTTTTTCCTTTACCTATCACAAAATGAGCTTCCGTTTGGACCACATCATTCACAGCAAAAACATCCGTTCGCGCTACTGCCGTGTGGACAACATGGCGCGCATTAGCGACCATCAACCCATTTCGTGTTACATAATGCTTGAATAACATACAAACAACTATGAAAAACAATCAAAAAGCCCTTGGACTTACCTTGGGCATTGTTGCATCTATCTGCTTTGGGCTTATCCCCCTTTTTACCTTACCGATAATGAAGCATGGTATGCACACACCATCCATTCTTTCGTATCGCTTCCTTCTAACGGCGCTATTTCTTTTCATCCTCGCAAGAGTAAGACATATTTCTCTTCGCGTAACACGCAAACAATTACGCATCCTAGTGCTACTGGGGCTTATCTATACCGGTAGCGCTTGGGGCTTGCAGATAGGCTATCTCTACCTGACCAGCGGTATTGCTACGGTAGTACACTTTACCTATCCGGTGTACGTGATTATCCTAATGCTGCTTATTTATAAGCAAAAGCCGCATCCGGTGACAGTTGTGGCAATTGTTGTTGCCTTTTTAGGGGTAGCATCTATAGGGGGGCTTTTCGGCAGTTCCGAACCTATTTCCACAAAAGGATTTGTCATTGTTGCACTCACAGGCATAGCTTACGCCTCCTATTTGGTGATTGTAAATAAAAGTGCCGTCAAAGAACTGGGGCCTATACCCCTCTCTTTTTGGGCGCTACTGTCCAGTAGCATATTTTTTCTGCTAATCAGTTTCTCTTCCGGGGGCTTGCAGTGGGTTACCGAACCTACGGATTGGCTTTTGCTGATGATGCTTGCGCTAGTTTGTACAGTAATTGCGAATATTCTTACGGTGGAAACCATCAAACTGGTAGGCTCTACGATTACTAGCGTACTGGGGGCTATTGATCCGCTCACCGCTGTGCTTGTCGGCTACTTTGTATTTGATGAATCGCTGGATACGGCGCGAGGGGTCGGTATTGCGCTGATTGTGATTTCGGTACTGCTTATCGCTCTGGGCGGACGTATAGCCTACATTCTCAAAGTATACGCACTGCGCCATCGGCACCACTAATTGAGGAGGTACAACAATGAGAGAGTTGTACCCGGAACATAAGCTATTGCGTTCGCACCGGAGCGTCTGATGGCTCGTTAGTTATAGGCGCCTGACAACTTAGGTATATTCTGTCGACCTCACTACCCTACTGCTCGTTCGCAAAAGGTATATACCTCTGATGCGAAAGGTATATACATATCCATCGAAAGGTATATACCTTTCAATTCATACCTATATACCTATTGAAACGAAGTGATTATTGCCTTCTACAGAACTTTTAGCCGCGCAAAGCGAAGGAGTATGGTTTTATCGCCCACTCCGGGGAAGCGAATTACCGCGCGTCGGTCTCCCGATGCACCTTCCACAGCCAGAACATCGCCTATTCCAAAGATACTATGCTCCACCCGAGCGCCCGGCTCTAACGTATCCTGTAGTGGGCGCGGCATATGAGCCGCCTTCGGCGTACGCGTTGCTGCCTGCCGGAGGGGCGTTGGTTCCGTCTGCTCTAGCGTTTCCGTAGATGGCGGCAAAGGCATTGTTTCTATTTCCCAATCTGCCGTATAGGTGTACAGATCCATCTGCTCCCTATCCAATTCTTTAAGAAAAAGCGAGGGCATTCGGAATTCCGTATTGCCGTTGATCATGCGGATGCGTGCCAACGAGAGCGTGCACCGATTCATTGCGCGCGTCAGAGCTACATAAAAGAGCCGTCTCTCCTCCTCCACATCGCTGCGTTCTACACTCTTCTGTGAGGGGAAAAGCCCTTCTTCCAAACCGGTTATGTATACCTCCCTAAACTCCAAACCCTTGGCGGCATGCACCGTCATCAGATTGACCCTATCCTCATCTGTATCAGTTCGTTTGCCACGATCTGTATCCATATCCGTAACGAGAGCCACCCCCTGAAGGAACGCATTGAGCATTTCCTCGGAAGTAACCTTTCTGCCCTCAGCCAAAGCAGTTTCCAAATAATCCGCCTCAAACTCGCGGACGCCCGAAAGGAACTCTTCTATGTTTTCCATTCGGGTGAGCCCCTCCACAGTAGCATCCTTGCTCAAATCGTCCTTAATACCGCTTTCCTGCAAAATGTGCTGCGCCCACATCAGGAAACCGCCTTCCGGTGCCTTGCGCAGATTGGCTATTAGTTCCAAAAAGGTACCGATCTTTTTCTTCAGAGCTTTGCCCAATTCGACGGATTCTGCATCTGAAAGAACCGCTAACGAAGTGGCATAGAGCGAAGAGGCTCTGTCGCGACTCAGCTTCATGAGTGTGGCTATACTTTTGTCGCCGATACCTTTCTTCGGATAACGCAATGCGCGTTCAAAGGCTTCGTTATTATCGGCGTTCACAATGAGCGTAAAATACGCCAATACATTCTTTATTTCCGCGCGAGAATAGAAGGCTTGTCCGCCATAAATTCGATAGGGAATACCGCGCCGGCGCAACTGTTCCTCAAAAAGACGGCTTTGCGCGTTTGTTCGGTATAGAATGGCTATATCTTTATGTTGCAGGGTTTGATCCGCAAGAAGCCGTTTTTCGATTAAATCAACTATAGATACGGCTTCGTCCAACCCGCTGGTGTACTCTCTCAGAGCAATCTTTTCACCGCGTCCGCGCCGGGAACGAAGCTCTTTTGGTATACGTTGCCGATTAAAAGATATCAACCTATTGCTCTGCTCTACAATATGTTCCGTAGAGCGGTAGTTATCTTCCAATTTGAAAACTTTTGCCCGCGGGAAGATACGTGTAAACCCAAGGATGTTTTGCACGTCAGCGCCTCGAAACGAATAGATACTTTGCGCGTCATCGCCAACGGCAAAAAGCTGCTGTTTATCCTCTGCCAGCTTGCGAACCAATAGGTACTGTGCGGGGTTTGTATCCTGAAACTCATCGATAAGTAACCAATCGATTTGCCTGCATAATGCCTCGCACACCTCGGGAAAGTCCCGTAGCAATACATTAAACTGATAGAGCAAATCGTCAAAATCCATCGCATTATCCGCCTTACAGCGTGCTGCGTAGAGGGCATACAGCTCATAGGTGCGCGGAATGGATAGATAGCTGTCGTAATCGCGGAGTATCTTATCGGCAGCATACATCTCCGGCGATATGAGCTGATTCTTAGCTCTTGAAATGGCACCAAATACCATCTGCGGCTTATAGACCGAAGCATCCAAACCCACCTCCTTTACCAATTTCTTGATCAAACTACGGCTATCCGCAGTATCGTATATAGAAAACTGAGACGTATAACCGAGATATGAAGCAAAATGACGCATCACTCGGGCAAACACCGAGTGGAAAGTACCCATGGGAATGCCGCGCGCTGCCGTGGAACCGACCAACCTCACTACTCGTTCCTGCATCTCGCGAGCCGCTTTGTTAGTAAAGGTTAACGCCATTATGCGAGATGCCGGAACGCCTTTCTCGATCAAATGCGCCAACTTGTATGTCAGTACACGCGTTTTTCCGCTTCCGGCACCTGCTACTACCAGGGCAGGCCCATCATCATACAGAACCGCTGCGCGCTGCGCCTCATTCAGCTCACTCAAATAATCGATCATTTGCTCCGATTGCTCCGCTTCTTCCATACTTTTCCTCCGCTAAGATACGCACTTTCCCCCACTTTGCCCCTTTCACAAATGGCAATCGAAACTAAAGAATAGGGGTAATATGCCAGAAAAGTATCGTAATTCGCTTTGTATGGATATGGCTATTTCAGTAAGTATAAAGGTATATAGTTAAGCGAGCTTATGGCGAGTGGAGGCGATGTCAATAAGGGTATCAAATATTTCGCCTCGTGATACGGTTCCGTTCACTACGGCTACCGCCTCGATAATGCCCTTGCAGACCGGCGTTCCGTCAGTCAGATAAAGATCTTGCCGGAAGCATAATTTGGCTCCGGATCGTTCCATTGCTAAGGCACTAACAAATAGATCTCCACTGCGAAGCGAGCGCAAATAAGTAAGTTCTACCTTGCGGACAAAAAGATCGGTTCCTTTTCGGTGGAGCGACTCAAAATCCTCGCCTAAAGTGAGAAGAAACTCGTGCCGCGTATGCTCCATATAGTGAAGATAGTTGGCATTGTTCACCACGCCCTGAAGGTCGCACTCGTAGTCGCGAACCTTCATTTCGAGTCGATAAAGGTATTGCTGCTGTGTTTTCATCGTTAATTTGCTTCTGAAATATTGCTTTTTGCAAGAAATAGGAGGGAGTTGTTATGCGCTACAAGTAGGTGAGGGTGAGCAGATTACCGGAACCGAATAGATCCTGCGCTACAGCCATTATATCCGCCGTAGTTACTTTGTTGTAATGCCCGGCAATTTCTTCGCGAGATTCGTACCGATTAAAAAGCATAAAGCTCTTACCCATACCGAGAAAAGCACTCTCGCGATTATCCTCCGATACGGCGGTTTGCCCCATAATCTGACGTTTAGCAGTGCGCAATTCCGCTTCAGAGAGCGGCTCGCAGGCAAGGCGCTTCAGCTCGCGCTCTACCAGCTCCGTAGCTTCAGTAAGCCGCTCCTTAGCAGCACCGAAGTAAACAGAAAAACAACCGGTGGAAGCGAACGGCGTGTAGTTGCTTTCCACCGAATAGACAGCGCCTAAATCTTCGCGAAGAATGAGGTTTAGACGTGCGTTCATGCCCCGTCCGCCCAAAATGTTGTTGAGAAGCGCCAGCGCGTAACTCCGGCGATCGTAAAGCGAATAGGCTTCGCAGCCCATAATGCGATGTACCTGATAGGTATCGAAGCGATGCGTAACCTTATCGCGAAGCATAGGTTTGGCGCGGAAAGGTTGCTCATCGGCGTGCATCGTTTTCATTGGAACTTGCGAGGGGAAGCTACGGAGCAGATAAGCGGATAGTGCTTGTAGATCCACTTTCCCACGAACGCAAAAAACCATCCGCTCGGGACGGTAATAGCGAGCCACAAAACCGAGAGCCGCCCGGCGCGTAATGCGCTCCAATGAGCGTTCGGTTCCCAAGATATTATGCCCTAAAGGCGTGGCGTGAAAGAGAAGATTTTCGAATTCATCAAATATCATCTCTGAGGGCGTATCCTTATAGCTGTTCAGTTCTTCAAGGATAACGCCTTTTTCCTTTACGATTTCTTCGTCCGGAAAGATGCTATTCTGCACCACATCAGTCATCAGTTGAATAACACGCGGAGCATGTTCCGCAAGGGCAGCCGTATAGATAAAAGTCTCTTCCTTAGTGGTATAGGCATTAAAATCCGCACCCACTTCCTCCATTCGATTAATGATACCGCGAGCCGAACGGAGCTTGGTTCCCTTAAAAAGCATATGCTCAATGAAGTGCGCCAACCCATGGTATCGCATCGGATCGTGGCTGGAACCCGCCGAAACGATATAGCCCATATAAGCAACCGGCTCTTCGTCCGGACAATAGATAAGCCGCAATCCGGACGGAAAACGCCACGCCCGATAGCCAACTGCCCCGGGAGGCGTTATCTCCACCGGTGCTGCGGATGAAAGCGAGGTAGCGTTCTGTATCATAGCATTTTACAAGCAACAAAACCCCTGCCGTGAAGCAAGGGTTTTGTTCGTTTTGTTAAAGGAATAAAGGGATACTTATTCCTTAGTACTTTCTTCCGTTGCTTCGGGTGCGGCTTCAGCTTCAGGAGCTTTTTCGCCTTCTTCCTTGGCAGCAACTTCAGCACTAAGAGCTTCAGCCTCGGCAGCTTTCTTGGCGGCTTCTTCTTCCGCCTTAGCCTTTTCTTCGGCTTTTTTGCGCTCTGCTATAGCTTCTTCCTTCTTTTTGTTGATTTCTTCCTCAGCGGCCAAACGCTTTTTTTCTTCTTCGCGCTTAGTAGCTTCGTCCTTACTGCGTACAGCATCTAAGCGTTGCTGACGCTTTTCCTTCCATGCTTCAAAGCGTTGTTCTGCGGTAGCTTCGTCAAAAGCGCCTTTCTTAACGCCTCCCATTAGGTGCTTTTTGATTAAAACGCCTTCACGGGATAGTATGTTCCGCGCTGTATCGGTGGGTTGTGCGCCCACATTCAGCCAATAAAGAGCTCTATCGAACTTCAAATCTACTGTAGCAGGATTGGTATTGGGGTTATACGTGCCTATCCTTTCAATAAACTTTCCATCTCGTGGAGCCCTGCTGTCTGCCACTACAATCTGATAAAAGGGATATCCCTTCCGTCCGTGGCGCTGCAATCTAATTTTGGTTGCCATTTAATTGTTCTCTATTCGTTTCTCTTTATTTAATAGCTTGACAAAGGTACTACTTTCTTTTGAAACGGACACTTTGCTACCACAGAATCGGCTCGATGCCCCTTTCCTGTAGGTAACGATTGGCTTTAGTGAAGTGCCTGCATCCAAAGAATCCTCTTGACGCGGAAAGCGGCGAAGGATGTGGCGCGCAAAGGATTAGATGTTTTTCCGTCGGGATGAGCCCTGCTTTGCGCTGTGCATAGGCGCCCCACAGCATAAATACCAGCCCCGTCCGCTCGCGTGCTAACGACCGGATGGCGGCATCCGTAAAGGTTTCCCATCCGTGTCCGGCATGCGATGCCGCCTGACCGCGTGCTACCGTGAGCGAACTATTGAGCAATAACACGCCCTGCTCCGCCCATGGGGCCAAATGTCCGCCCTTAATGATAGAGGGTTTACCGGTATCGCTCTCTACTTCCTTTAATATATTGCGTAAACTGGGCGGAACCGGTTCGCCAAAAGGAACGGAGAAAGCCAATCCCTCCGCAGCTCCCGGCGTATGGTACGGATCTTGCCCAAGGATTACCACTTTAACGCTATTAAATGGCGTAGCATCGAATGCGCGGAAGATGAACCGCCCGGGGGGATAGCACTCCCCTGCTGCATAAGCCTTGCGAACAAAATCGGTCAGTTCGGCAAAATAGAACCGGTCAAATTCGCCTTTAAGACGCTCTTTCCACTCCTCGTTTATCCGTACTTCCATAAGTAATCCTCCTTACGCTGACGCTTTGCAAAGGTAGTACATCTTCCTCTTCAGCGTGACATTATGGCACAAATAACCGTCTATTTACCTCGGGTTTACCATCCTCTTTCCTTCCAAAGTGAAAGAATTCATCATTTCGTAGCTTAACCGTAACCGATAGATTATCAATAAGGTGTACATTTGCAGTGCGTAGGGAAAGGCTCGGCATCAACGGTACTCGCTAAGCCCCCTAAACAAGGAACAAAACGAACAAAACAATTATAGAACCAGACTAAAACATTATGAGTATGAAATTCTTTTTCCGATCCGCTCTTACTGCGCTTGCCGCAGTAGCAGCACTCTCTTCCTGTAATAAGGAGGATAAGGCGTGCCCCGTCGACACGCGAATGGTAGGCAATCAGCCGATCACTTTGAATTCCAACATCCGCATCAATCCGTTGAAAGCGCATGATGCCACTTGGGACGCAAACGATAAAATCGGCGTGTATATGGTTGCTACCGGAGTAGATCTTGATAAAGCCACTCCCGAACAACTCTATTACGAGAATAAGGTCTATACCACGGCTGCCGGTGGCGAAGGTACGGTTCAGTTCAAAGCTGCTACCGATGCCGACAAGATGTTCTTCCCGAAGAACGAAGCCAAAGTGGACTTTATCGCTTTTTGGCCACAAGCTACGCCCGTTAGTGCCAATAAAACCATTGACATCAATACGGCTGGCACGCAGCCCGGCTTAGATTTGCTCTATAGCAATTCGCTTAAAGGCAAAAACAGTACCGCGGTTATTGGTGACCTCGTACTCACTTTCCGCCACGTACTCTCCGCCGTTCGTATCGAACTCCGCAACGCAGATAATACTCCGCTGACCGGTGCCACGCTCAAGCTTGAAGGATTCAAAACCAAATCGGTATTCTCGCTCACAACAGGCAAGCACAGCAACATCGATACGCCTGCCGATATGACACTTACCGAAAACAGCAGTAAACCGGCTCAGTTCAATGCGTTCGTTATCCCGCAAACCCTCACCGGCGCTAAGATTGTGGTTACTGCCGCAGGCAAAACCTATTCCTACAAAATACCCGACAATACAAACTATGCCGATGGAAAGCGCACTACCTATGTGCTGAAGCTGAAGGACGGCTCGTTGGTTGAAGTGCCCGGATTCAACGGTACTATTACCGACTGGAACGATCTTGACCCCATCAACGGCGAACTTACCCCCGATAATCCCTCCTCTACCCTATCCGTAGAAGGCATTGCTCAGGGGCAAACCATAGATGTACCCGCTGAAGCTTCCGTAAAGAGCTATGCGGTTACCACCAACGCACAAACGTGGAGTGTAGCTTCATCCGACGAAAACGTAGTTGTAGCCTCCAAGGATGCCAATAACGTTAAATTGGATATAAAGGAAAACACTACAGCCACAGCACGCACCGCTACCGTTACCATCACCTATTCGGTAGCTTCCGTAACGCGTTCCGGCGAAACGAAGAGTTTCTCCTTTACCATTAATCAGGCTGCCAAGCAGAACGAACCGCAACCGACGGTATTCGATGGCGGACTCAAAGCCTTATTGGCTAAATACATCGTTGGCCAAACCATTACCGAAGATATTACCCTTAAGTTGGTACGTATCAGCGGTCCGGACAATATGAACTCGTTCCGAAACATCTACCTCAGTGACGATGTTTGTGGGATAATGCTCCGTACAACCGACAACGATAAGGCAGCTAGCCAAGCGATTCCGATGAATACCATCCTTACCGTTAATATGAAGGGTAAGGCACTCTCTAACTATAAAGGAGGACCCACTCAATTGTCCTTTGCCACAAGCGACCTTGTGAATACAGGCGAAACGAAAGTTGTGAAACCGGTAGAGTTCAATTCTCTTGCTGATCTGAAGGCTCAACGCAACGAAATGAACAACCGCTTGGTAAAGGTAAACGGCGTTCAGTTCTCCGGTTGGAAGGAAGGGAGCGTATATAACCCCATGTCGGATAAGACTTTCCATGGCGAGCTTGAAAAGAGCGAAGCGGATGGAGCTTCAGGCATTTCTGCAGAAACAAGCAAATTTTCACCTTGGAAGAGCGATGCAAGACCCGGAGGCAATGGTTCTATCACGGGCGTATTCGTTGCCAGTGGCTCTTACAATAATATTTGGTACCGTACACTTGACGACATCCAATTCATGGGTGCCCGCAAGTAATAGTCGGGTACACAGCATCTAATCGTACAAGGGAGAGCTTCCGCGGAAGCCCTCCCTTATTCTTTAGCAAAAGCGCCTACCGAGCATTGCCGCCTACTACCGATCGGAGCTTATCAGGATTTATCGAAAGCCTACCTACCGCACCACGCACTACCGCCTACCGCACCACGCACTACCTCCAACCCCACCACGCACTGCCGCCAACCGCACTACGCTCCGCCACCAACCGCACTACGCTCCGCCGCCTACCCCACCACACGCTACCGCCTACCCCACCACACGCTACCGCCTATCCCACCACACGCTACCGCCTACCGCACCACGCACTGCCACCCACCCCACCAATCCTTCCCGATAAACTCTGATAAGTTCTGATAAACTCCGATGAGTTCCGATCACACAAACATACGTACCCCCTCAACCATTTGTACGTACTTCCGCAATCATTGCTTCGTACTTCCTCAACTATTTGTACGTACATCCTCAATAAATCCTTTTAATGATTTATACAAATCCTTTAAACGATTTGTACGAATACTTTAAACGATTTATATGAATTATTTAAATGATTTGTAGAGAAGGTATATACCAATAGTCGTAAAGCTTCGTAGAAATGGTCGTAGAGTTTCGAAGCAACAATCAAGGTAGTAGGAAGAAGTCCCCGAAACGGACGTATAAGTGGCCGGATGGATATGAAGGGGTGGATTAGTATTAGTGCAAAGGTATTGACAAAGAGTTCAAAGAGAAAGTGAAAGAATGGGGACTCTATAGCGCAAAAGGTACAAGTTTATTATATGAGTTCTAAGGGGGAATTTTCTCATACTGTACTCAGGAGGGTTCGTTCCATCGGGATAGATCAGGTCAAGAATAGGAAGAAGGCAATCCGGGAGATGCCCCGAATTGCCTTCTCTAATGCTCAGATGTGCCCCTTAGGGTTATTCCTTGACGAGCAGTTGCGTGTACTCGTTTACGCGCAGGAGGTAGATTCCCGAGGGAACAGATTCCGCATCAATAACGGTTGTAGCATCAAGCAGCTTGATCTGCTTCACCGTTTCTCCGCGCATATTGGTCAGGAATGCCGTTTGTCCCACAGCTTGTTCCGGCACCTTTATGACGATACGGTCTGTAAAGGGATTGGGATAGGCGATAAAGGCTGGATTGTTTAATGCATCCAAAGCTTCGGCGCGATAATTTATCTTGACCAAGGATGCCGGCTTGTTCGCTTTGTCAAGTACAAACGCGAGGGTGTAGTCCGTGCCTCCGAAGGTAAAGGAATGATTGCCGGCCACACCCTCTTCGGGAACAGAAACCTTGGCGCGTACAAGCTCTATCTGCTTAAATCCGCCAATCGCATAAGGGAACGGCACTTCCGCAGTACCGGAAGCAACCGATTCGGCATTGACAGAAGCCTCTTCGATGCGTAACGTGCATCCGGCATTCCACACTCCGTGAATGGCTCCAACACCGGTTTCGGAAGTAGTTTTTACCTCCACAAAGCACTCTTTGCCCTTTATTACGAGCGAAGCGCCGCTACCTACGGAGATACCGGAGCGTTCCTCGTTGGCAACGAGCATCTTGCCCTGCCCCGTAATGGTCAGATTGCTTTCCGTGGAGAGTTGTCCCGTTAAGTTGTTGGTTCCGGATAGTTCCACGGTAAAGTTATCGTTGCTTTTGGCGAAAAGTAGAGCCGAGGGGGCTTCCACAGTTACATTCTTGAGCGATAGTTTGCGTGCCTCTGCATCATAGCGGATATAGCCTTCGCTACCTACCGAAACGCCTTCCAGCCTATCGAGCTGTTCCACGTTGGCGGAAGTAACCGGAATTCCCGCAATATCAATGCCGTATGCCTTGGGACCATCCCCTTTGAAGACGGCAGCTACAGTTACGTTTTGCTCTAATGTGATAATCATCTTGGCGCCTTCAAGCTTCGTTTTTTCCGATGCAACGGCCTTCTGTCCGTCCAAAGTCCAATAATCGAATTCGTATCCCTCCAGAGGAGTCGCTTCGAACGTAACTTTCGTTTGCGCAGGGAGCATATCACCGGAAGCAATGAGCGTAGCTATGTATTGGAAGTTTGTGTTCTTCAGATAGGTAGCCTTAACAAAGCCTTTTTCGGAAGTAGCCTCGTAGTTTACGGTGTACTTCACGATTTTGTGATATTGAGCTTCTATGCGGGAATCCGCTTTAACGGTAACTGCCGGCTTGAGATTATCGGCGGCGGCTAAAGGTTCTCCGTTGCAAGTCCAGGAATCGATTACATAATCCTCCTTGAGGGTAGCAATAAACTCCACAAAAGTGCCTTCAATAACCGTCTGTTCCGGGCTTACATCGTATTTTTTGCCTTTATCGTAGTAGAACGCTTTAAGCGAGCCCCACTCGTTGTCAGCAGTAAAGCTTACTTTGTACTGAGGCTTTTGCTTGGCTTTATATACGGGATGTACATAAGTATGGTCCGTAATAACGAGATCGGCAAGGCGAAGGGGTTTGTATTTGTCGCATGCTTTCTTTTCGTCATTTACTTCCCAATGGTCCAATTCAAAGCCTTCGTTAAGCGTAACTTCAAAGGTCATTTTGGTACCGGGGGGGACTTCGCCTCCGGACTTAATATAGACCTCTTTATATCCGCTGAATCCTTCGTCTTTAAGATAATATGCCTTCATCTTACCGCCATCTACATCCTCATCAAAAATCACGATACAGGGCTCGACTTTGGTGCATACTACCGCCACGGTCATATCTTTCGTAGCTTTTACGGAAAGAATTTCGGGGTTTGGCGTTGGGGTCTTTTCTCCGTTATAGATCCAATGATCTATAGTATATCCTTCCTTAACGGTAGCGCGGAAGTATATCATATAGCCGGCTTCCACCTGGTCGCCCGGTTGGACATTTACCCTACCACCTTGCTTATCGTAATAGGCAACGAGTGTGCCCCATTCGTTATCTTTGGTGTAGTTAATGGTACATTGCTTGTTAGGCGTTTCTGCTTTGAAGGAAACCGTAACGTTCATATCATTGCGAACAGTACGTTGCAATTCGGGTTTTCCGGCAAAGAACTGCTGATTTTGTCCGTCTACCATCCACTGATCCACTACATAACCATTATCGGGTTTTGCCTTAAAGGTAACATAGCTATACTGAGGTAAGCGATCGCCACTCTTAACAGCTGTTTTTTCTTTGGTTAATATGGCAGAAAGGCTTCCGCCCGCTCCGGCAGAATAGGTTACCACAAAAGTGGGTTCATCCTTCGCAAATACAGCTTCAACGGTAGTAACGGAGGTAATCTTAACGACAGTCATCCGACGCTGTTCCTCAGATTCCTGTTCATTATCCACTTTTGTGCCGTTAACGATCCAATGCTTAAAGGAATAACCCTCCTTAGGCGTTGCTTCAAAGGTTACTCTTGTGCCGGAGATTATCTCTGCCCCGGAGAGCACTTCTATCTGCTGGAATACCGGCGTATACTGTTGATAATAAGCCTTCACGGCTCCCCCTGTGGCGGAACTATTATACGTAACCGCATACTTTGGTATTTGATGCGCATTTACGACAATAGTAACATCGTCACGAACAACGATACTATAGCTACGCTTTTCATTATAGGAATCCACGGGATTACCGTTACAAGTCCAGCCATCTATAATAAAGCCCTCATTGGGAGTAGCCGTAAAGAATATCTCCGTACCTATGGGAACCTGCATTCCCGTGGTAACATTTACCTCAGCTCCGTTAGGTTTATTGTAGGTTGCCGCTAATGTACCCCAATCGTTCTGTGCTGTGTAAGTAACCGTATAATCTCTGTTTTGTTTAAAGAGTACTTCTACTTTCAGAGGAGCATTGCCCAATCGTTCACGGATTGAACTCTTTCCTGTATAATTTGGATTCTCACTTCCGTTAATTAGCCACTTATCTATCACGAATCCCTCATCGGGAGTTGCCGTAAAAGTGATATACGAACCTTCGGGCACTTCGTCCCCCGAAGCAAAGGGGGAGCCTATTATTTCCGCCTTTATGCTTCCTCCCGCACCGGCGGAATAGGTTACCTTTTGTTTGGGGATAGCCGTTATTGCCACACGAATCGTGCTATTTTCGTTTACGGTGAGGGTGTAAGTTTTCTTTCCCTTGGTACTTGCCACAGGTTGATTGTTAAGGTACCACACGTCCATTTTATAGCCTTTTTGCAATTCAACCTCAAAATCCACTTCCACTCCTTTGGGAATATTGCCACCACTTTGGAATGCTATGTAGTCATGAGTGCTCCGATCGTAATACGTGGCGCTTTTCATTGTACCGCCCTCATCCACAGTATATGTAATCGTAACCATATTTTCCTGCGGTTGCTGCGTAAGGTATATAGGTTTTCCCGAGTCCTTTGGGATAACAGTATTATCGAGAGCCCCGTCAGGGAGCCATGCAACGTAGCGCGAAGCCGATCCCCATTGAGGAAGCATGTAGTTTACCGCATTGAACGGTTGCTCTGTTCGAGCCTGTACGCCCATTGTCCAGCCGCAGAGGAGGATTAAGAGCGTAAAGATGAACAAATAGTGTTTTTTTCGTGTCATAGTTATATTGTTATTAATTAGGGTTGTTGTTTTTTACTCTATTATGATCTTACGGACGTATTTACCTATCTGCAAGATGTATATACCATAAGGAAGTGCTACAAACTGCTCATTTTGGTTCAAAGGGATATGACGAATTTGTTCCCCGAGTAGCGTATAAACGGACAACACACCCGGATCTTCTTTACCCAGCGGATCAATGTAGATTCCGCGGCTATCGGTACGTATTTTGTAAAGAGCATTCTTCGTTGCAGAAACGGCTACGGACGGGGTTCCCTCAAAAGGTATCCATTTATTGTCTTTAGAATCCCACTTGCATGCCTGCCATCCCTTTTCCTTTGCTTCTTTGACCCGCTTGTCGCCCACAAGATTCCCTTCGGGCAGGGAACTATCATCGTAAATCCCGAGCAATCCGGGTTTCTTTTCGCCCGCTATGGTGGGTAATGCGATCAAAAGAGAGCCTAACGCCTTATTGCACAACTGGTTTTGGCTGCAAAGAAGCGTCCTAAGCTCCGCGTTTTCGCTACCAGTAATTAAGGCAATGATGTTGTTCCGGCAGTCCAAAGCGGTGATGTATTTTGCCAAAGTAAGGTCTACCGCCTTCAAACCACAGTGATCCACCGTCACGTCACGTAAATGATACCCTGTGATATCAATTATCGGTCCCGTAACAAGATAGGATACACGCTCACCATTACGCCATTCCCCTTGAATGCCTTTACCCATATTAACGGTTTCGCCTTCCGGTACCGTAACGGCAAAAGAGATATTTTTATCGAGCATATCGTCCCCTACCTCAAGCAGAACGGACGTACGTTCGCCGGGAGGAACAGTTCCGTTGTGAGCATACTCATCGAGATAAGGTTGGTAATACTCCTTGTCCATACGGCATTTAAGCGTCCATCCTTTTTCCTTCATGGCTGCGGTTTGCGCTTCTGTAAAGTAGTTTTTCTCGCCCGGATCAATGGTACTGAGCAATACAATCGCTCCTTTTTGATCATTGATTGAGAGCTTGGGCATATGAGCGATAAGGGCATCAACGCCTTTTCCCCGAAACCTATTGGAATATACAAAGAGCTGGTTGAGATACGGACACTCCGAAAGATCCAGCGAAGAGAGAAGATTGTCGCTACAATTTACCGTCGAAAGCAACGTACAAGCGGATAAATCAAGTTCCGTCAGGTAGTTATTGTCGACAAAGAGTTGCTGTAGCGATTCGTTTTGCAGTAGATTAAGCTCCTTAAGCTGATTATTGGCACATTGCAACTGCGCCAAAACGCGGCATTCGGAGAGATCCAAGCGCCTGAGCATATTGTTATTCAGCGTTAGCCAAACGAGTGATTTCGGGTGAGTTATGTGAAAAGTGGTAATGGCGCACCCATTGGCGTTAAAGTCGGTTATAGGCCCACGCAGGGTTATCTCCTGAGATACCACCTTGTAGGAGACATCCGCTGCCGGATCGTACTCACCCTCTAAACCCTCAATAGTTATTTGGTCGTCTGCTATAATATTGAGGGTAATGTTTTCGCCTACCGCCTTGGCAGTAGTAAAACTGATCGATTGTTGCTGTTGCCCCCATAGATTGAGGGAAGTAAATATGGCTATCAGCCAAAAGTAACCTTTATGCACTTCAAACTTTTCTATGATTATGTGATTATTTCGTACTATATGCGTGGAGCGTATGGCGGTATTCCGACAGGGTGATTTACCTTAGGAATATCGCCAAACTGATCTCCGGGAAAAGGTATATACCTTTTCAGCGAAACTTATATACCTTTCGCATCAAACTTATATACCTTTCCTTCAAGACTTATATACCTTTTACGGAGCGATACACTTAGCGTATCAATAGCTTGCCTTCGCCTCCGTAATAAAGCACTGTCCGGCGGAGGGGCGTATTCAGTTCTATGCGCTGATTCAAGGCACCTTTATAGAGCAATGTACCCTCCAAAGAGTAGACGGAAAGCACTGTGTCGTGAGCAAAGCTATCTGCGGATTTGATAATCCAGCCCGTCTCAGTAGGCAAACAGATTACTTGCTCGGGATGGTTGCGTGCTATGCGCTCTGAAGCGGTAATCTCAATTACGCCCCCCCCCTCCTTCCAGGCATTAACGGTCCATTGCTTTGCTTTCGCTGCTTCCACCAAAGCATCGTTTACTTCATTCTGTTCCAAGGGGGAAGGAGCTCCGTCCGTTTTCACAAAAACAACATTGAAGATTTTGCCTCTGAAGCGTGATGAGGGAGCAATGCTATTCATTTGCGAGATGAGCTTTTGCATCTCTGCAAGCTTTATTTGGTTACGGAATACCGACAAGGTTTCCAACTTTGCTAAAGCACTTATATCTACGCTTTTCAATTGGTTATAAGGCAAGTAGAGCTCTTTTAGGTTGCTGCAGCCGGAGAGGTCTATTGACGTCAGTTTGTTTTCTGAGAGCGAAAGCACGCTAAGATTACTCAATCCGTTTACGGAAACGGCTTCGTATCCGTTGGTAACCAAGAAGATTTCTTCAAGCGCGGTATAAGGGGTAAGGTCAATTGTACCCGAAAGTTTGTTGTCGGTAAGGTCAAGGTTCTTCAGAGTATTACCTTTAGGGAGCTTTATCTCGGTCAGTTCGTTCTCTCTAATCCAAAGCAATTCAATCGAATGAGCTTCAGAAGCATCTGCCTGAACTACATGCATTTGCTCATTGATGCGTAACTCCGTAATTTTCTTGCCGTACAATTTGACAGTTCGCTCCGAACCTAAGGTAATTTGTTGCTTATTTCCTTCAGTAGCATCTACCTCCTCACCGGGGTCACAACTATCGTTTCCGTTTAGATCTATCCAGCATTCCTCGCCTTTTGGGAAGCAAGTTAGAACCGACGGAGCATCCGAAGCAAACGTCAAAGAGATACATTCGGAGTGATCGCCTAAATGGGTATCTTCTTCTCCTTCGTACAGTGTTCGACCGTTGTATACATCCCATCTTTTGCTTTGAGCCGTAGCGACCATTGATTTAGCTATATGATTGCCTTCGTTGGTATCTGTCGTTTTCACGGCGTAAAGCTTATGTGGTGGCATTTCGGCATCGCCTTGCGGAAGCGCAAATACCAAATCGCGCATGGCCTTCAGACCGATTTGATTCATTTCGATGTGCAACTCCTGCAATGCCTTCATTCCTTGTGGGTTAAATGCAGTAAGCCGGTTGTTGTTAACCCATAGTTGCTGCAACTTTGTGTATGGATAAAGCTCGATGGAAGCAAAGCGGTTAAACGCAAGATTGAGCATGGTCAGCGGTGCCGCATTGGGGAGCAGTACACGCGTCATCTGATTAGTGCTAAGATCCAATTCACTGAGATTTTTCAGCATGGATAAATCAACGTACTCCAAGGAGTTATTGTTCAGATCCAGCACCTCTATATGCGGCGCTTGCGAGAAGTTAACCTCCGTCAGATCATTAAAGGCTAAACGAGCCTTGGTTATATGACTTCCGTAGACGGTAACAATACTTCGTTCTGCCAAACGAACTGTATTTTGCCCTACTTCCAGGGCTTCGCCGGCATCTTGGATGTTGTTTCCGTTTAAATCGATATATAAGTTTTCGCCCTTAAGGTCAATAGTCAGTTCTTCACCTGAGGTACGTGTTGTAGTAAGAATGAATCCTTCTTTGCTCGGATCAATAAAGGGATCCGCGTTTCCTCCATACAATTGTTCAGTACCGCCATAATAGTCATATACATTCCAACCGCGACTGTTCGCCAAAGCCACCGCCGATTTGGAGCAAACATTAGCTTCGCGCGGCGTTACGCCCAAGGTATTTATGGCGAAAATTCGTTTTTCTTCCGTCGATTTGTCATCTGCCGGCAACGAGGCAATCAGCTTCTTCATTGCCTCCAAAGAGAGATGATTTTGGTGAATACGTACCTCCTTAAGGCGTGTGGGATTGACATGTAATGGCAAATCCTTTAGTTCGTTGCACGATAAATCTACCTCTTGTAGCAATGCTCCTCGGGATAAATCCATAGACGAAAGCCCACAACGAGATGCATAAAGAGCCTCCAGAGTTGACAGAGCACGTATAGATAATTCCTTGAGGTTCGGGTTGTTGGAAACGCTTACCACCTTAAGATTGGCGCAAGCCATCGGTATATTCAGCTCGGTAAGCATATTGTTTTCAAGATAAATGCGCGATAGCGATACGTCACCACGCAGGATAGGATTTTCAATAATGCACCCTTCGGCTTCGAGATGCGTTAGGCGATTACAGTCGGTAAGATTAAGTGTTTTGAGCTTCGGACTACCGGAAACATATAACTCCCTTAGGGAATAACAGTTCACGGCATCCACACCTTCGAGGAAAGAGTTCTCTGCTCTAACCTCCTCTATAGCGGTGCAAGGCTTGAGATCCAATATACCTTCTAACGGATTGCCATTAACGAAAAGCTTGCGAAGGGAGGAGGCTTTTGCCAAATCTATCTTCTTGATTTGTTCCGGTTGCTCCGTATCCCTAATTGATAATTCTTCTATAGTTTTCCCGTATAGTACACAGGGAGTGAGACGATCCGATATACTTTTAACGGATTTTTCACCGGAGAGGACTTCTTCTCCTGTATCCTGTATGCCGTTGTGGTTTAGGTCAATCCACAATTCACTACCGGAAGCGTGGAAGACAAATTCCGTATAGTTGCCGGTAAAGGTTACTTCTATGCATTCCGCTTTACTCTGTGCGCAAAGACGTGACGATAGTGCCAAGAATAGCGTGGTCAATACTATTCCCAAAATGGTAAACTGTTTGCTCATAAGCGATTGTATAATTAAATTAGATTTGAACTGTAAGGGTACAACGGAAGCCGTACGAGTGGCTTCTTGATGGTATATTTTCGGGATTACTGAAGATGCCTGATGTGGTGGAAGGCGTCCCTTTGTATAGGGGAAATCCACGCATCAAAGTTTCCGGAGCATAGAATGCCTCTACACCTAAAAGAAGACACTTTTTTCGCGGTAGGGATATACCTATGCGGTTACTCCAGCGTAACTCTATTCCGGACTTCAGTTGTCCCACAAGTGGGAGGTATGCCAATTGATAGTCCAACTGATCTTTGAATCCGCTCTCAACCTTATAGATTGCGGAAAGGGGCATGCGATACGCAGCCGAAAAACAGGAAAGAATATGCTGCTTATACCCGTACGAAATGCCCAGCCACGGCCTCAGTACGGCGTAATTCGTGTTGTTGTCGCTTCCTTTGTAGCATTCTTCTCGATAGCGATATCCGGTTCCCAAAGTAAAATCGATATGATGATTGGACGCAATCGGCATCCGGTAGCCCCCTTTTACCTCAGCATTATACTCAGCGAGTATATAGGTTTGCCGCTTGCCGATAAGCCTTTGGTCCGTAATGGTCAGATGCTCTTCGTCGGGTTGATGTACCGCATAAATATACTCCGTACCGAGACGGCGCAACAGAACACCTTCAGCGGTAAAATACCAACGAGCCTTCTCCACATGGGTGAGGAGGGTTAAGCGGTGATTGGTATGCCCAAAAAGCCCTATGGAAGAGGACTCTTCAGTGCGCATCGTGTAGAGCTGATACGAAAGTAACGCCATGTACGAAAATGCATCGGGGGAGTTTTGTTTGCTCCGAATTAGTAAATCCGCGGCTCCGCCCCCCATATAGTGCATTCGGGAAGTGCCGAAAAAGATTTTTGTATGCTGAACATCCACCATACCGAATCCGTATGTGAGCGGAAACTTATCCTGCTGCGAAGGGCGCCACAACCATAGATGCATATATTTGCGGTGATAGAGCACGTGCAGTGTTGCGGAGCATTCCAATTGCGATAAGTGCCGTTTGTAGCCAAGCGTAGCCTGCAATGTGCCGGTAGTATTGTACACTCTCGGATCTTCGTACTTGTAGGCAATTTCACCGGCAAAGTGCAACCCTGCGCCAAACTCCGAAGCCCCGCGCCGAAGCGCATAGAGTGCTCCGGCGGCATACTGTTCGTAGCGGAAATTGCCCCCCGATGTATCCGCGACAAGGTAGGGCAGATAGAAGTCGGGGTGACGTATTGCCGAATAGCCGATTCCCCCTTCGTAGCCGGCTCCCAATACAGCGTATCCGCTCAGCCTGCCACTTTTCCCAAAGTTTTTAATACCGCTTGCTCTCAATTGTCCCGAAGCAACCGTAGCTCCTTCATAGGGAGCACGCACGCCGCTTCGGGCACCATAGTCACCCAATACGCCAACACTTGCCCACGATGTATCGGCAGCCGTTTCTGTGGGTAGGGAATAAAGCGCCTTATCCAGCCTTGTATGCTTTAGAGGAGTTATCTCTTCAAAGTATCGCCATAGGGCAGATTGATACAGAGCACCCGGTTCGCCGGCAAAAGGAGATGCAAGTGTTTGCGCCCGAAGCCATAGAGGCGCGCACAAAAGCAGAGCCAAAGCGAACAGCCGAACCGATATGCCTAACTTAACCAAGGGTACATCCCGTACCGAATAGTTTGCTTTGTTCCGATACGTATATACCTTTTCACCAATATGTATATACCTTTCAGATGAAAAGTATATACCTTTCATCTGAAACTTATATACCTTTTTCCGTGCTCTATCCATTCCCTCATAAAGGAGAGCTATTATTGGGGATACGCATACACACATGTTCTTTTTAGTCATTGCCTTACATTGCTTTTCAATGAGTACGCTTCCTTAAAAACTGATCGTAGTTTCCATTCCAAAGTAGGGAATGACCCACTCACGCGCAGTAGTCTGATCCTTTTGGAGGTATTTAGGGGATATGTCAATTATATTATCCACAAAGAACGACAGACGCATATGCTCACCCAACTGTTTTGTTCCTTTGAAGCTCATCCGTACAGAAATTGGCTTGACATTCGCCCTATAGTACAAATCATCCAGGGACATATTGAGATAGCGAAGAGGCGAGGCGGGATCGCGCATCGCGGCAATTTCTTTATCTCCTACCGGCGTTCGATTGCCATCCCTATCCATCAGCTCGTATGGAAAGGCACTTTGCTCACGTCCGTAGTAGGATTTCTCAAACCAGATAACTTGAAAAAAGTTGGTGAGAATAACGCCCCACTCGGGAATGTGCGTTGTAGCCCACAGATTAGTATTCAAACGATGAAAATGACGATGATTCCCTTTCCCGTAGATACCCACATAAGGGAATTTTTCCCCGAACTCAATTACCTCGGGACGATACATAACCGGTATGGCTGAGGCATAGAGCGTATGGTAATATGCACCATTCAACTCAAAGCGTGTGCGGATAGCTTTGTAATACGGGGTACGGAATCGGAACTCAACCCCCTGCTTCTCTGTTCGCTCTGAGTTCTGTACAGTAGCAAGCGACGTAAAGTCTTTTAGCACATCCTCATGGAAGTTTTCCTTCACGGGACGCACATTTGGCGGTAAAACACCGCCTATTGGCCGTTTGTACACGGGATAGGCAATGGGATAATATGCCCCCGAATAGGCATAACCGTTATTCATATCTTCCCGGAAGAGGGTTAGCGCCAAAGTGTACTCTTTATAGGATAAATCAAGCCCAATCTCCTTCTTTTCGTTGCGCATAGCCTTTAGGTCGGGATTGGATGGATCATGCCGAATGGCATAAGTCATCAGATGATCGCGCTCTGGGTTACTGTAATAGGCATTAAGGGACGAAAAGTAGCGATAGGCATAGTCCGGATAGAGGTAATCACCGGTCGGTAGCTTGTGCGCTATGCCGTAGCCGAGCCGAATGGCGGTAGAGAAACCGGCGGGAACGGTATAACTCCACGACAGACGGAGCCTTGGATCGAGCAGAATCTTATGCGCCAATGCATAATTTTGGGGCAAATTAAGCATCTGCGTGGCTCGTAGCCCCAATGTGCTTTCGATACGATGTTTGCCCATTGGAATGAAGATTTTATCCTCAATATAAGCAGCTATGTGCGAAAGAGCCGGAATGGAATAATTGGGACGAGGCCATACAAATGTATTATCCCCCGGATAGGGCGGACGCGAAAGATCCATTACGGCACCACGACCCAGGTTTTTTGCCACGGAATAAAAGATACCGTAGCGCACGGATTGTTGCAGTGGCGCAAACCATGGTAGAGCAGTTTCAGCCGAAAGATGCGTTTGGAAAGTCAGCGGTTGGTTATCGATTTTGTAAAAAGCATAGTACGAAGTGGGCAAAAACTCCCCCTCTTGCAACCCCATTTCCCTGCTTATCGGCATAAAAGCAGGTCCCTGACCCGATATGTATAGATATTTACGATCCAAAAGATCATAAGTATAATCCAAAGTACACCGCCATGACAAGGAGCGAAAGATATTCGATTGCGGAGTCCATAACGCATTCGTTACCAATGTGGTACGGTAGTACTTTGTGTTGTAACGCTCATCTCGTTCCTCAATCAACTCGTCCGTGCGACTATTTTGTATTGAAGCGGTTTCATGCAAAGTGGCCGTTAGGTCAAGGCGTCCGCCCCTATCGCCCAAATCTCTGTGAAAAGCATACGCAAATTGAGCGGTAGCACGCGTATAACGCTCCAACTTTTCGCGCGGATCGCTTCTGTAGTCCACCACATCGGCACCGGCGTGAAGGCTACTATAGCCACTTTTTCCGAGCGAAAACCCTTTACCCAAATAGGCTAACTTATAGAGCGGATCCACTTTTACACGCCCCTCCCACGGCGTAACCCCTCGTTTGGGATGCAATTTGATAGCTCCGCTGCTCAAATTACCTTCCGATGCCGAACTGATTCCCTGCTCAATTTCAATTCGATCGTAGTGATTCGTTGAGAGCGTACGTAAGTCAATTCCGGAGTTTAGAGCGCTTCGCCTTGTGACGATTCTATCCGGCAGAAATGAGGAAAAACGACTGGAACCGGTCAATCCCTGCATCTGTACACGGGTAGCATCGTTAGTAATGGGCGCTCCGTCCAACATAATTGCCGTACCTAACGAACTGTTATCGTCCTGCCCGACTTGCCTGTTGCTGACTCCTTTGAATACACCTATTCCCGGGGTTGTGGTTACAGCTCCCGGCAAAAGAAGCAATATATCTTTGAGGGAAACCGGTTGTATATGTTGCATTGCTTCCTGCTCAATTACCACCTCGCTCTTGTTTTTGCGGTATTGCCCCAGTACCTCCACCTCAGGAAGCTCTATATTAAGCGGTTGGAGGTATATACGTATTTCCTCCATCTTATGCACTGAAACAGCACAACTATACGGAGCAAAACCGACGCAACGCACTATTAGTGTGTAGGTTCCCTCCAGATTTAGGGGCAACGAGAAGCGTCCTTCCGCATCACAAACCGCGCCCTGCCCGGTTTCTGCAATACCAACCGTTGCCCAACCTACGGGAACTTTCGTTTTGGCATTGTATACCACGCCCGTCACTCCTTTGCGAAGGGGCGGCGTTTTTTCCGTAGGAACGGCACAAACGCCCCATAGGAAAAAGCCCAAGTATAGGGTAATAAACAGCGGAAATACTCTGTGATGCATGGAAAGCTATAAGATTTTTGCGTAAAACGGGAATGGGAACGGAAAAACCGCTCTCTTGCGTAACGAATACGAAAGAATAGCACCCTCTCTCCACTACACTTTGCCTAACAACAAAGGGTAGGGAGAAAGCGTGCACTGAAAACGATGTTATTTCTTTGGATATGCCTTTTGTCCTTGAACGCGTTCGTAATCGTTCGTTGAATTGTTAGTATCTATCCAATAGGTTCTACCATTGCGCATTTCTGTTTTACGATGCGCCAATTGCTGGCGATGGCATCCGGTTACGAAAAAGTTACCCTGATCAACCGTTGCAGGCAGGGCTCTTGTTTTGAATTGCCCCTCACAACCTGTTTCAACACCATCCAAAATCATATCCGTAGGTATCGTATAGTAGTTCTGCAACTTACCGTCTTTGTCTTTTACCTGCATTATATGTTGCTGCAAGAATGCCTTAACATCGCCTTTAATCTTAAAAAGGCACGGAGGCCAAAACCCACGAGGATGAGCGATACCCGTACCGAAGAAGGCATCGACAATGATATTGAGATTGGGAACATCCGGATTATCGGTATCGGTAACCTTATATCCGTTCGGCAGTTCTGCATCGGGGAAAACAAGCTCAAAGTCGGCTCCGGAAAGATCTACTGAATTGGGTTGATCCTCCGTGTGATGGTTAATAGCCGTTGCGGCAATAATGACGTATTTGCCCGGTTCCAAGGGATAATTCTTGCCGTTCCCGGGAATCTGATAGATGCAACTCAGTGGCAATTCATTCTTTTCCATAAGAAATTTGCTCCAAGGAGTCTCCGGCTGCGGATTGGCATGTGCGGTGATTCCATAGCAAAGACCATCGAGATACTCTATTTTATCCCCATTATTCACTACCATAAAATATTGGTCCGGATGCATCATTTGGGCATTAGTTTCGCCATTAAAGAAAATGTCACCAAATATGAGATGGCACTTTTCATCCGTAACAGGTGGTTCACCGAGGCGTAGCGGTAGTGTTAGGCTCATCGCTTCCTTAACCACTACACTTTCTTTTTTTCCTATAATGGCACGCTTATCTGCGGTTTCGCCGGATACGGAAAAGTTGTATGTACCGGCATCCAACATAATTTCCGCGGAAAGACTCTTTTTATCAACATCTTGCTTTGTTTCCTTAAGCGTACGCGTATCAGTTACGGTAAGCGTAAGGGATTCGGGTTCAACCTTTTCAGGAAACTCCATTTTCAGGGTTACCTTGCATTGTTTCGCTGTTTCGCCTCCGCCTTTTGGCTCCTGTTTACAGCTTACCGCTAAAAGGAGGGAGATTGCGCTAAGCAAAAGGGCGTGAAGAATAGATTTTGATGTTTTCATTTTGAGATTCGATTTTTTCTGTTCTTTTTTCTTGTGTATACTTTGTGTGGAAAGGAATTCGCTTTTCCCTTACCAATTCTGTTGCAAAGGTAGGAGCTTATAAAGCGCTTAAAAACGACCATCTTTAGGTATTTCGCACCTTTTTATTTACCCAAATGTGGTTACACAACACTACCTCCTACTTTCCCCGTAGCGGCGCGGCATCCTTTTGCGCCAAGTATAGGGAATTTGCTAACTTTGTGCCTTGTAACAAGGAAGAAAAGAAGAAATAGCAAACCAATGAATAGCTCCATCAAGAGAGAAGAACCGCTCAGAGCGGTAATCACCGTTACGATAGCGGCAGCCGACTATCAGGACGAATACATCACCCGTCGCAAGAAATTAGCACGCGACGCGCATTTTCCCGGCTTCCGTCCGGGCAAAGTACCCACCTCATTGATTGAAAAACGCTTCGGGGCAGGGCTGAAAGCTGAGGTGATTAACGATACCTTGAACAAAGAGCTATCGCGTGTGGTAAGCGAAGAAAAGTTGCGCTTTTTTGGGCAACCCGCTTTGGCCAACGAAAAGGAACTATCCTTTGATGCCGATCCCATCACATTCGTCTTCCACGCCGCGCTAAAGCCGGAAGTGCCCGCTCTGGACAAAACGCTCGAACTACCCTACTACACCAGCAGCGTTAGCGAAAACGCCATCGATAACGAAGACAAGGAGTTGCGCGCCCGTAATCGCGACCAAATGACCCCGGATACCGTTTCCATCGCCGATAAGGATATGCTTACCGGTAAGTTAGTGGAAGTGGCTCCGGCAGAAGGCGCAGAACCGCTCGTCATTGATAAAACCTATCTTTTGCCCTCTATGCTTAAGGGCGACGAAGCAAAGGCTTTCGACGGAAAGAAAGCGGGCGATACCGTTCGCTACAATCCCTTTAAGGCTGCCGATGGCAATGCGCAGGAACTGGCATCCCTACTTCGCATAGATAAGGAGCAGGCGGAAGCGCATCAGGGCGACTTCGATTTCACTATAGAAAAGATATCTCGCTCCGTTCTGCCCGAATTGGGCGAAGCTTACTACAAGAAGCTGTTCGGCAACGATACCCCCATTGCGGACGAAAAAGCGTATCGCGAAAAAATCAAGGAGATGCTTGAAAAGCGGCAACAGGAACGCAGCGATGCCATCTTTGAGCATCAGTTGCTCGAAGCCCTCAAGGAACGCCTCGGAAATCCCGAATTGGACAAGGAAACATTAGTGAGAATGTTCTTTAAGGAAGAAGAACGTAGCAAGTGGAGCGATGCCGAATGTGCTGAACATTACGAAAAGCTGAAGAAAGCACTCCTGCACACCGGTCTGATGGATAGTTTGGCGGAAAAAGAGGATATTAAGGTGGAACAGGACGAAATAGCCAAGCAAGTGGCAGATACCACTTGGCGGCAGCTGCTCCAATACGGCATTCCGCCCGAAATGATTGGTCAATTCGGTCAGGACTTCCTCAAACGCAATATGGAAAATGAGGAAATGCTGTACGATGCGCACTACACCGTGCTGAGCCGCAAAATAGCCGCAAAGGCAAAGGAACAAGCCACCATTAAGGAAGAAACGATTAGCGAAGAGGAATTCGACGCTAAGTTCAATGCACTGCTGGCGGCTCCCCTTGCTGACGCAGAGGATAAAGAAGAAGCAAAAGAAGAAGATAAACCGGCGGAAGCATAAACTTCCCGCTGAGCCTCCACGGAAGCTCACCCTTATTTTCACTATAAGTATAGAGGATCCCTATCGCACTATAGATGCGGAAGGGATCCTCTCTTTTTCGCGAACTTTACTCAGAACGCTTAGCCCCAATCACCCTAAAACGCGCCAATGCCTTTGCACCGCTCGCACCCTATCGGATGGCATCGGAATACATCGGAGTGCGAAGCAGATCCGTGATTAACCCGTTGGCTCGGATGCGTTCCCGATTAGCTCAGATCCATTCCAATAAATTCCGATAAACCCGTATTTCTCTCAATACATTACGATAGTAAAGGGAGGATACGCCTATTTGGTAATAGAGACTCAACGCACCAACAAGCCATTAATTCGGGGTGCATTGATATTTCAAATTTATTTTATACATTTGGCGCGCGAATAGGTGTTGTGACTCGCGTACGGTTACCTACTTATTTACCAGTTAATGTAGAACTTATTTAAGTAAAAGAATTATGGGTAAAAAAGAGATGATGCGATTAGGCAT